>Ga0334894_1001566_pt1 | contig 18664 bp, 14 predicted proteins | sample GraSluR3_MG_6_FD_207225 | JGI IMG/M metagenome (GOLD analysis project Ga0334894, IMG submission 207225) | Sludge microbial communities from methane-producing bioreactor in Wageningen University, Netherlands - Granular Sludge_12_05 R3 | ecosystem: Engineered > Bioreactor > Anaerobic >... | reverse complement strand
CACTAATCGATTGCGCTTAAAGAAAGCTCGCCAATCGGTTTTTTTACCAGTTGGTTTATTGCTACCGGATCCTGAGCCGGCAGTTGCCGAAGCTGGCCCCGTTGGTGGTTTACCAACAGAACCTACAGATCCAGCTTTTGGTGTAGGATTAGTGGCAGCTTGTAGAGCTGACCCTCCCTGAGCTGGCATTGCCTGAATATTATTAGCAGCAGGTGCAGTAACGCCAGCAAAAGCAGCTGGCTGATTAGCTTTACCAGATAAAGGTGCAACCGGCTTAGTTTTAGATAACGCATTATCGGTTGACTGCTTATCATCCACTCCAATATACATCTGTGTTGAAGCCACACCTTGATCAGCACCAAGACCAAGTGGTTTCGCTGCCGGTTCAGACTGTGGTGTTGGCGGCTGACTAGTTTGGCCAACCGAACCAATCGCTGGAGCTTGACCAACGGTTGGCTGCTGATTATTCATCTGGTTGTTTTGTTCATCTGCCATTTTTTACCTTATTGCTAAACCGGTTAATAAATTGTTAAGCCAGCGACCGTCGACTTTTAAAGCAAACAGTCTATCCCGCTCATTGCTCTGATTAAGCAGGTCTGTACTCGACCTATCATAAGTTGGACTCGCTAAGCAAGCCGATAATTCTGAGGATTCTGTCCAGTCACACTTACCATCATCCTGTTTTTCACAGCGACCATAATCTCCATAACAAGCGTATTCAGGTTTGAAATCACAAGTACTGGCAATTGGTTCCATATCGGCATCTTGGCAAATGGTACCGCTACAACCGGTTACCATACAACCGTTTTCAACATAGGCGGCGCTAGATCCGCCATCATTATTATTAAGTTCTGGCTTATCATCAGACGGTGTTTCCCCTGGTGCTAAAGCATCGTCACCTTCGTTCTCAGTAGTTTCACCATCGCCATTCATTTCATCGGTTAAATTCTCGGTGGGCGATGGCTGATCAGTCAGAGAGGCATTTTGCTCGGTTGGAGTTGGTGAAGGAGCGGGTGATGGCGAGGAACTAACAGCCGGAACAGGCGACTGCTCTGTACCTGGCTCAACCTCCACCGGTGTTGAAATACCCCACTCGGTACAGACATCATTGTCTAAGCACGGTCGACATTGGAAAATATAGCGGCCAACTTTATCAACATCAAAGGCTTCTGATCGATTGGAGCCAGACGAAGTAGGCTCTATTGAGGTAATCTCGGCATCAGATCTACCCTCTTTAGAAGTGGTGTATAAAGCACGGAATTCGTAACGCTTAGCTTGTTCAACTGGTGTACAGGTAAATTCGTAATTGCCACCAATTTTAAATGAACTAAATTCTGGATTAATATCGATGCACTGCATCAACAACGGATTAATGGTACACATATCTGACTCACAGCGATTGGGGTTATCTAAACAAGTGTTTGCTACACAAGTACCGTTAGAACAGGTGTTGTCTTCAGGACACACACCGGTATCTGGACCACAAGAATCACCACATTGCACATCAGGCAAAATGTCACAGCGATCGGTGGTGCAGTTGACATCGCTACTCAAACAGGCATTTAAAACACAGACGCCTTCTTGGCAAGTGTGGCCATCGGTACACAAACCGGTTTCTGGACCGCAAGGCTCAGCACAGTCCACATTGGGTAGCAAAGCACACATACTTGAATCACAGAGAGCAGGATTGGCATAACAAGTTTCAAGCTGACAAGTACCGGTATCCTGATTACAAATATTGCCATCTGGACAAAGGTTGCCACCTTCACCACAGTTGCCACCACAAACAGTTACCGGCTGGTCAAGTACTTCAATCCAACCACTGCTAGGACACCAATAGTCAGGCGCCACTGAAGCTGGTACACCTTTAAAGGTGTATTTCCCAGACTGACCTAATTTAACATTGATCGGTGCTTGTTTATTATTGTTTTTGGCTGTTTGCCAAACAGAGTTATCTGGCCGAACGACCTGTTTTAAGATTTTGTGGTCGTGATTAATGGAAAACCAGCCTAATTGAGGACGATTGCGGTCATTACCAATAACCTTGTACTGAACTATTGTGTTTGGATAAATACTAATTCCTGAATCTCTAATCTGCTTGGGACTTTGGAATTTATCCATTTCTGGGAGCTTAAGGCGAATGGCGGTATCAGAACACTGCGAACTACCAGAGGGAGGTGGCGGCTCTTCGCCAGCGGGACAATCGCCAGAATACCAAACCACAAAGCCAGTATTTTGACAGGTTTGGTCCCAACCAGCATCGCCAATTCGACATTTCTTGTCAAAAACATCTATCTGCATGGTTTTGCCACAAGCCAAACCGGCGGTTGAAGCTGAGGTTCCCCAAGCGCCCTCGTTGAGACGACACTCATTTTTCCTTCCATCACAAGTATAGGTAACTACAGCCGGACCATTACACCAGGCGCTGTTGGCATCGGCGCCACAGCCTGAGCCGGATGGACCATTAGTGACTTCGGCATATACTGATTGGGCCAGAGCAAAACTCAATAGAGACAATAAAGAAAACAACAGTAAAAACAATGTCTGGCGGAATCGCATAATCTTTCACTATCATCTCAGAAAAATATCACGCAATGCAAGAGTTAAATCATCAATCAGCAATCGCAATGTTAAAAAAATTAAAGAAAAGGCTTTCCAACAAAACAACTACTCCGTGGGCACGTGCCGGTACAACGTATATTCTGGTAAATAATACATAAATATAGCCGGTACATCTTCGACTAGGTATTTTTGAAATTCAAAGTACATTAATTTTCGACGTTGCTGATTGGTTTCTTTGCGCGCATCTTCAAGCAGTTTATCTACCCGCGGATTCTGGTAACCGGAGATATTATTGCTTTGAGTGGAATGCCACCAACCGTACTGATCTGGGTCAGACGGCGCCTCTCTAGCTAAAAGCGCAACTTGAAAATCCTGCAGATCCCGCAAAATTCGAACTTGGGCGTTGATAGCAAAACGGCCACAGCCTCGTTCATCTACGTCTTGGCTGGTTTCACAGTTAATCTTGGCTTGCGAGCCCAGATTGCGCCAATCTTCAGCGATTTTTTGCGCTTCTTCTAGTAGCGGCAATGGGGTGTCGATGGTAAGAGAGAGCGGCTGAGCTGGATCGGCGGTTTCATAAAGATCAAGTGCCTTCTGTAGATTAAAAGCAAACGGCTCGATTTCTTCGGTAGTGTTATAAGCCCAAGAAACAGGCGGAATCGGTGTTAAAGCCCGTAATTTTTCGTCCTGCGGACCAGGCTTGCGGGTGGCGTAGTTAAGTGCCTGGCGAATTTCCTTGGTGAGATTGGGATCGGTGGTGTTGAAAAAAATCGCCACAAATTGGCGGGGATGAATACTCTCATCAACGGTGTACATTTGTTGTTCTGTTTCGAGTAAATTAGCTAACGAGGTTAAACCTTCGGCAATATCAACTTGTCCTAACCGAAAAGCATCAATTAGTTCATCCTCAGATAAATAAAATCGATAAACTAATCTTTCACTCTGATTCTCGATAATTAATTCCTTAACTCGTGAACCTTGGTGGGTCAATTTAATAACCTCGTACTCACCTAAGCCGATAATTTTATTTTCTTTAATGAAACCTAGCCTGGTGCGGCGTTCTTGTCTAAATAAAGGCTGGCTAACGACCGTGGGGAAGGGCGCGTAAGCATCCTGCAACCGGAAAAGCACGGTGTTATCACTTGCCACAGTCTGAACATCGGTAAAACTGTAATTGACATCCTCAGCTGTAAAAGGTTTGCCATCTTGCCAGCGCAAATTGTCTTTTAACAAAAACCTGAAAGCTCGACCGTCCTCTTCCACTGTCCAGCGTAATGCCAAAACCGGCACTGGTTGGCCGGTTTCGTCAAGAGCGGTTAGACCGGAACTAATTTTACTCTGGATATCGATGGGAATCTCTGACCAGGAATAGTAACCAACTCGACCGATATATTTTGTCTGGCGCTGCCTGGGTAAATACTGTACCAAGGTGGGAAAAAGCCAAACTAAAATAACACCTAAAACAATACTGATCGCAATAATCTTGCGATACTTGCTCCAAAAGGCCTGTGTATACCACCAGGTAACTCGAAGTTTTGACACAAAGTTAGTTTAGCAGAAAGATAGAATGGAAGATTATTTGAGTATTTTGCTTACTTCACCAACAACAAACTCAAAATTACAAATAGAGCCACTAAGACAAAAGTAGCGTAGAACATAAATTTTTCTAGTCCTCGCCTGGTGTGGAAGTTTTCACCACCGCTCATTAAGCCACCAGCCGAAAACATACCTGATTCGCCAGATTGAAAGAGAATACTGACAATCAGCAGAACAACGATAACTAAAAGTGCAATCTGCAATGGGCTCACTCGCCTATTATATCGCATAAAATTAAAAACCAAAAAACATTGGTGTTCTAAGAAAAGATTAAATTACAGCACCGAACTAATTACCGAATTAACCAGAGATAAAGCAAAGGAGAAAAAGACCAAACTCCAAAATTGGCTAAGCTCCCAACCCAGAAAAGTAATCGAACCAATATAAAATCCGGGCACTAACCAGAGAGCTAGATATAACAGACCGATGTTAATCAGCCAGTTAAAAATACCTAGGGTTAAAAAGTTAATCGGCAAAAAAAGTGTCTTCAGAATTGGCCTAATTGTAGTGTTTAACAAACCAATTACACCGCCGGCAAGTATTAAGGTAAAGGTGTTAATGGCTGAGATTTCCGGAATTAAGTAGGACAAAATAGCCACCGACATTATGGTTATTAATAATGATCGAGTTAATTTTTTCATACTAAGTAAGTTTAACACTAGAGAGTAAGCGGCGGCGAGTATGCTTGCGGGCAAACCGATGTGATTCATCTCGAATGTGCTGCAAAAGCCGACCGACTTCGCCGAGACGACTAACTGGGAGTTTGGTAAGCGGCCTATTAATGGTGGTAGGCGGGTGACCGGTGGTAATAAAAGAATGACTGGCGGTATTTTTGAAATTGTTTTCTTCGGTATTTTCTTCTATTTTGGCGGCGGTTCGTGTAGGTAAAGCAACTAAAACTGGCGGTAGGAAGAGTCTATCTGGTCGTTTGCCGATAGAAATAATTACTGGTTTGGTTAGAAGATTGCCAACGCGGTCAGAGAAATAGTCTTGAGCAAAAGCTTGCCGAGCCTTAGAAAGCTGACCTTGACCACCATCAACAAGGATTACATCTGGCCAACCCCATTCCGGATGTTTCTGTCTGCGGTGCAAAGCTTCCTGCAACATTGCATAGTCATCTGGGGTTTGTTTGGATCGAATGTGAAATTGGCGATAGAATTTTTTGGCGGGCTGGCCGTTGAGAAAAGTGACGAGGGAAACCACGGCGTATTTGCCTTGGTAATTGCTGACGTCGTAGCCCTCGATGCGGCCAGCCCGCCAACCTTCTGGTAGACCAAAGTGTTGTTGTAAAAGTTTGGTGAGTTCGTCGACGGCTTGCCGACCATAGGCGCTTTGCAGTTTTGGTAAGGCTACATCAGGTGATAATTTAAACTGCGGACTAACTAGCTGCTCGATTTCCTGATACTGGTTTTTAAGCCTGGCGGCGGCTTCAAATTTTGAGACCGCCGCCAGCTCCTTGATTTTCTCCTTTAATTCGCGCTGAACAGTTTTTGTCTGACCTCTAAAAAACTTTTTTAATCTCTCAATCATTGATCGATACTCCTCGGCCGAAACCTCGCCAACACAAGCACCGCTACACAAACCCAAATGATAATAAAAACAAGGCTTAGCGGCAGGCTTTATCCGTTGATTGCACCAGCGAAAACTTGGTCGGACCACCCGCAAAACTTGTTTGAGCATATAGGCAGATTGAAAGGGTCCGATAACACTCGCACCACGTAGATCAGAACGGCTAGGTTTGTCTAGATCGGTCTGGCGAGCAGTCAACACTCTGGGAAACTCTTCTTTGGTAATTACGATGTAAATCGGTGACTTGTCATCACGCTGTCTGATGTTGTACAAAGGCTGATAACGCTTGATTAAATCGGCCTCAACGAAAATCGCTTCAATTTCTGAACTTAAAACTTGATGTTTGACGTCTACCGCCTCGGCTACTAATTTTTCCTTCCAAGGACCTAAGCCTTTAAGCTGCTTGTACTGAGCAACGCGCTGTCGTAAATTTTTAGCTTTACCGACGTACAAAACCGAGCCGGTGGAGGACAAAAACCAGTAAACCCCCGGCGAGTCCGGAAGCGACGACCAACGCCGCACCCAAGACCCAAGTTTGTCGGAAGACTGGATCAAGTGCGCGTCGCGCCGAGACGGTGTAGTTGTATTCTTGCTCATTAATTAAGACCTTTAATTCTGCTTGATCGGCCGATAGCCAATCCTGACCGGTTAATTCAACCTCAACTTCTTTTTTTTCAAAAGGTAAAACTACCGGCAGCACATTGATCGGCTCGGACAGTAAATCTACTTCTCCCACCAGACCAAAGGCTATTTGAACATTATACGCGGCTGAGCCGGTTTTATTTTCAATAATGAGCGTCTCTTTAGTTGGTAAGCCAATGGTGGGTAAATAACTTGGTTTTTTACTCACTTCAAATTGGGTTTGAAAATCCGGTGCGTTGGTGCTTATCTGAACCTCAACGTCTTTGCCTTCCTGTCCGGAAACTTTATACATACCGGCCGGTAAAGGTCGTGTGTCGTGCTGACCAGCAATAGCGAACACAATGTGACGCAAATCTAATTTATTAAAGTAGTCCACTCCACCGGTTGTTTTGGCCCAAGTTGGGTCGATCGGCACCCAAACCTGTCGCTGAGAATCATAGTATTCTGGCCAGGTATGCAATACATCGGTTACTAAAGAAAGCGGGCGCAATCGACTATTTTGGGCTAAGGCATAACCAGTTAAGCGTCGAGAGGGTAAGCCAGCTGATCTAGCTAGTGCAATAAACAAATCAGTAAACTCCAAACAGATTGAGTTAGAGGGATCTTGCAAAGCTCCCAAGGCACCTAAACGCAGGTGAGCATCATCTTGATCAAAACGTCGGTAATTGTAGTTAAGCGTTCCCACCACATAGTCATAAATAGCTCGCGGGCTTTGGTACTGGCTGCTTAACTGCCTGATTTCACCGTTATCAGCTGGCCAGAACTCGGTTGGTTGGGTATATTTGGGATCGGTGGTTGATTGCCACCAACTGGATCTTGAGTCAACGCGCAAGGGGCTTTGCACTTGATACTCTGACCAAGGCTGAGCGTAAACTGTGACTTGGGCGGCGACATTGACCGTAGTTTGAGCTTCGCCGGCCAACCTAAACTCGGCAATCCAGTTGCCATCAAAATCGGTAGTAATGGTCTCAGGTTGGGGATCGATCTGCTGATACTTAACTCTCTGCCAAGCAGTATCAGGCGGCAACGCGATCTGCATCACGCCTACATTTTGAGAGGAATTAGATAGGTGGTAACGGAGATTAAGATCATATGTCTGCGAATCACCAAATAAAACCGAGATACCATTTTGCATACCTACATTTGTGAACTGAACCACATTGTTTCCCGGTGCAGCTTCAAAACGGTATTGAGTCGGCTCAACCAGGCTAGGTTCCCCAAATTCATCTGGAACGATAATGGTTACTTTGTATTGGGCAACTTGATCAGGCTCAGCCAACTTAGGTACCGCTACCTCTAAAACCTGACCGTACTTGGAGGCAGCGTCATTGCTGGTGTACTCAATCTTAAAAACCTGTTCCTGACCACGACCGACAACCCATTTGTCCTCTGGAAATGTAACTCTAACCGTAGTGGTGTTATCGCCCTGAGAAGTGGTGAAGGGCAAAGATTTACCTTGACTGTCAACAACATTAACATTGTCGATTTCAGACGAATATAACTCTAAGGCATATTCTTTGGCGTAAACCGTGGAAAAATTGTTTTCAAGTCTGATATCGTAACTAACTTGAGTTTCGCCAGAGCTGTCGACTTGATACTGGACTTCTAGCTTTTTGGTGAATTCGCCGGCGGCTACCGCCGCCGGCGTTACCGAAAAACCAAACAATACTTTTAAGACACCACCCAGAATAAAAACAACCAAAGCCAAAACAATTAAAAATACACCACTTTTCCTGCCCAAAGTCTTAATCAACCAACTCAAAAGTGAACAAACGTGACTAACCCCCATAAACAGATATAGAATACACTGGTAAAATCATCTTGGCGACCGGAAATGTTAAAGTTATCTTCAATACCAACTACCACTGCCCATCAAGTTTTAAATAAGCAAAGCCGTGGTTTGTCTAACTGGTTTAGTTTGGCATTGACTGCCCTGGCGATTTTATTTAGTAGTTTACTATTGAGCGGCTGCACTTTGCCTGGTCAAAAAGATGTAGCTGGCTTAACGGTAGAGATTACCGATGGGTCGGTCAGCCAAATTTACCTCGACGGTCTACACCTCGGTCAAACATATCTTAGTAAAACCGACCTTCGTCCGGGAACTTACGCTTTGCGCATCGAGCCGCAGGGCTCAGCAAAAACTGCTTACGAAAAACACATCCATCTTTACCCCAATACCATTACCGAGATTGTCTGGACTTTCGAGGGCGGCAACCCCGGCGGGTATGGCGAAATTATCGAGCTGGAACCGCTAGTTAGTGAGGATCGAGCCGAAATATCGGTCATTACGGTACCTGAGGGAGCTAAGGTGTCGTTGGACGGGCGCTCCTACGGCTTATCGCCCACTCTGATCACCAATGCCAATAGCGGTATGCAATCAATCTCTATCGAGGCTGTGGCTCACATAAAAAAAACCTTTTCTATAGATCCTCGGCCAGGATATCGACTCCATATTTATGCCCAATTGGGCAAAGAGGAGGCGGCGCTTCGCGCCGCCAACGATTCCCAAATCAGCGATCAAGCCAGCGAGAGTGAAAACGACCGCATTAACAATACTGACTTATCAGAGCCCACCGCGATAACTTCACCGTCTCCCTCACCATCACCCTCGCCATCGCCGCTAATCTCACCTTCGCCATCGCCAACAACTCCACCTACAACTCCACCAAAACCATACGTGGTGATTACCGAGACCGGCACTGGCTGGTTGCGGGTGCGCGATCAGGCTTCCTCTGCCGGTCAAGAGATTGCTCGTGTTGATGTGGGTGGCAAATATCCCTATCGAGCCAACTTACAGGGCTGGTATGAAATTGAGTACGAACCTGGTGAAACTGGCTGGATTTCTGGCCAGTACGCCGAACTAGTTAGGTAGTTAGCTTGGTTAAGCTTTGTTTCAGCTAAGACCACAACTAAGTTCCACACTAAATCAATCCTAACAAAATCATTGCAAATTCTCTGTTTAGGGTGTTGCTTACACGGTTTTCGCCTCAAGAAAGTGACACCCGGGTGTCACCTTCTCGGCTAAAACCTCGTGTAAGCAACACCCCGCCCCAGTCCCGTAGTGTATGAGAATTTAATACAAATCTTGCGCGCCTGGCAGGATTCGAACCTGCGGCCTTCAGTTCCGCAAACTGACGCTCTATCCAACTGAGCTACAGGCGCACAACTTAATAAAGTTGTGGATTAACCACTTGAGGTATTATACACGGCAGTCGACCACAACATATTTATCATCCTAATTAAAATATCAGGCAATTAATCAATTAAAAACAATTAAGTAAATCAGTGTCAAACGTGTTAACGGAAATAAAATCAAAAGATAAGACTAATCCATAAGACTAATCCAAAGGAAACTTCTCCTGCAACCACAAAACCCAACGGTCTAGCTGGGAAGGAATCGGCTCCTCAAAGAGTAAATAGAGACTTAACACATCGATAATATCTTGGTGGCTGGCAACTTTAGGCACATCTTCAGGGTTAACTTGCGAAAATGAACTGTCCTCTGCCTGCCATTGTTCAATTTGTTGGCGAGCTGCGTTCAGTTCTTGATCAGAGCTTGGTAAAAGAATTAACTCATTGCCCAAAAATGTTGGAGCTTCGACATGAATCTCGATCCTACCCTGATTAAGTCGAGTCCAGAATCTGCCCAGCTGATCCCAATAAAACAGTCGCTCGCCTCGATAGCGAATACCATAGGTAGTTAATTGGTGAATAACTCTTTCAGCTCGCGCTGAATTTAAAACGTAGGTAATAAATAAAAAGGCTAACACCACAAAAATCAGCAAAGTTTGACCGGCAAAAAACAATATTAAACACACCAACAATACAATTACTGCCAGTGATGAATAATACTGTTTGGTGCGCCGCACCGATACGCGCGAGTCAGCCTCCCACTCCAGCAACAAATATTCCGGTTGCGGATTTAGCGGTGTTTGCCACCAACCTTGCTGATCTGGAACTTGCCCAGCTGCTGATGCTTGAGCTGCCTCCTGGTCTGATTGAGCTGTCTGGCCTGGCGATGACTCACCGGGTTGATTATTAGCAGGCTCAAAATTTGAGGCAGAGTCGACTTGGCCACTTTGATCCACTCTGGGTTGCAGTGGTGGATTAACATTATCTGGAATTGACTGATTCAGTGTCTGAGACTGTGATTGTGGCGGTGATGATGGTAGTGGTGATGACTGCTCTGCTAGCGGCGATGGTTGTTGAACCCGCAGTGATGGCTGCGGAGTTGACTGTGTTGGAGACTGAGCGGGTGGCGTAGCCGTCGGCGTCGCTTGAGACTGAGTGGTTTGAGTGAATGAAACAGGTGAGACAGTTGATGGTGAAGTTTGGGCTGGTTCGCTTGGGTTATCGGCTGGCCGATCATTTGAACTTATCTGCAATGACGGTTCTTCTCTGGGGGTGGCGGCCGATTCTTGAGGTGTTTGATTATTTTGATTATTTTGATTATTTTGATCGGTCGATACTTGCCCAGAAATCGGATCGAAAAATTGGGCGGGCGCGGCGTTCATACCTACTATGCTAGCACGCCGCGCCCGCCCATAAAACTCTCAACTACCAAGTAATTAGTTAATTATTCAGCCTGTCTCTCTAACCAACGCTCAGCATCCAAAGCGGCCATCGTGCCAAAGCCGGCCGCCGTTACCGCTTGACGGTAGAGGCAATCGACATTATCGCCAGCTGCAAAAATACCCTCAACCGAAGTCATGGTGGGATAAGCCAGCAACCCATTTTCATTAATGTGATTTTGAGCGGCCGCCACACTCGGTTGTGTCAACCCCAGACGAGTCACCACATAACCTTGTTTATCAAGCTGTACCAAGTCACCTAAAAACTCGGTGGCTGGCACATGGCCAATGGCGTAAAAAATACCATCAATCTCAAGACGTTCTTCCTGGCCGGTTACTGTGTTTTTAATTACCACGGCCGATAATTGATCGGTCATCCCTAACCCTACAGCTGAAGTTTTATTTTCCGAATTTTCCAAACCATTTTGCGACCCTGTCTCAAGCTTAATTGGCGCGGCGTTCCAACGAACCTTAATATTAGGATTGCTTAGCAGTCTCTCCTGCATAATCTTGCTGGCTCGCAGTGAGTCGCGTCGGTGAACTAAGGTTACTTGATCAGTAAAACGAGCTAGAGCTAAAGCATCTTCCACTGCCGAATCGCCGCCGCCCACCACCACGACCTTTTTATCCTTGTAAAATGCAGCGTCACAGACAGCGCAAGTGCTCAAACCTCGACCTAAAAACTTATCTTCATCTGGCAGCCCTAGCATTCGAGACTTAGCACCGGTGGCGATTAATATGGCCTTAGCAAATTGCTTTTCGCCGGTGTTGGTCTGAATCCAGAATCGACCCCTACCATCATTCTCTTGCCCAACGCTAGCCACTAACTTATCAATGATCTGCGCTCCAAACCGCTCGGCCTGCTGACGCATCGCCATCATTAGTTGCGGACCACGAATGCCCTCGGCAAAACCAGGATAGTTTTCAACCACGGTGGTAAACATTAATTGACCACCAATCTCGTGTCCAGAAAATAATTTCACATGTTTTTTAGCCCTAGCTAAATAGAGTGCGGCGGTGTAACCCGCCGGTCCAGAGCCAATCACGATTACATCGGCCAATTCATCTGCTCCTTCAATCACTTTTTTTTGCTGCACAGTTTGGTTGTCTGACATAAAAACCAATCCTTACCTTTCTGACCTTAACTGCTTGGTATTATTTTCTTTTTCAATATTTACCGACTAAACATCGGTTGATTTTACTCGGCCAAACCTTGCTCAATTAGACCGCGATAACCATCTTCACCAATAAAACCGATCTGGCGAGCAATCACTTCGCCACCCTTAACCATAATGACGGTGGGAATACTCATTACGCCATACTGCATCGCTAATGAGCGATTTTCCGGGTCATCAACATCGATCTTGATTATCTTGGCCTTACCGCTGTACTCACCGGCTAAGCGGTCCATTATTGGTGCTGCCATCTGGCAGGGACCGCACCACTGAGCAAAAAAATCAACCATTACCGGCTGATCTGATTCTAAAACTTCTGATTTAAAAGCGGCGTCTCCGCTGAGATGTTGAGCCTGGCTAGCTGCTGAATCGTTACTCATAATAGCCTCCTGTTTTTTATCGCCTTTGACTGGTAGGTAAATCGATAACTCGTTCTACCTTTAGACTCGTCATTAATATCAACCAAATATCGATGACTAAATCTCACCATTTAAGAATTAGGCAGTTGGTCAGTTATACCAAGGTCTTACCAAAAAGCCAAGTACCAAATTGGCAGAATAGTGAATCGAGTGCCAATCCCAACTTGTTCTCGCTCGATGAAGCCCGAGGGCACTTCCAAAACATAATTGGCTGGTTCTCCTGGCTGAACTCTGGCGATTTCACCAAGTTCCGCTGGGGTTGGCACATTTTGGTGCAGATCAACCACTTGGTCATCTTTTAGCCAAATAAAGTCCAGCGGCATTTTCATTCGATTCATCCAGAATATATGTCTTGCTGTTTGGGGTTGAATAAATAGCATTCCCTGGGCGCCGATATCGGTTCGATCACTTAATCCCTGGGTTCTGGCCTGAGGTGATCTGGCGATGACAACAAGGTACCGGTTATCACCAAGTTTTACCCACCTGAACTGGCGTAGTTGCCAGTTGTTCACCCCGATCAAAAGAATTAAAACCGCCAAAAATAATCCCAGCCCAACTAGATGTGCTTTAAACCACAAAATTATTCTGCTTGCGACTCGTTTGAATAACATCACTGATGATGAAACTGCTGACGGTGACGCAAGGTTCGGCGCTAACTTTTGATTGCTTTTCATATTAATCTTCATTGCTCTCGATTTTTTGCCCGAATATTTAAATATTATCAGGAATTATCGGTTTTATTTTGGGTTGCCTTGGCGGTGTAAACCTGCCAGCGATGTGGCAACCGCCAGCGCCAGTCTCGCAGTATAAAGGTGCTAATAAAAATAAGAATCAAAACGCTCCACCAAGTAAAGTGCCAGATAGTTACAAGTAAGATTAAGAAGAAAGATAGGAATAGGCTGGCCCTGGGCAGGTAAACTGCCCAGGGCCAGCCTACCAAATCAACCGGCCTAGTCCAGGCAGTCCAGTTAACCGGCAAGTTGGGTGGTAAAACAAAGATATCGCTACTGGTTTGTTTGGTGCGGTCGGTATCGACAAACCAACTTTCGCCAGTGAGGTACAGATTGCGCTGATAATTTAGATTGGCCGATCGCCACTCCGAGATGGTGATTTGCTGGCTGGGATAAAGATAACGACGATTAAGCGAATACAAACTAAATAACAGATTGCTAGCCGGCAGATAATTCCAACGACCATCTGGATCAGCAAAGATTAACTGTGATTTGGTCTGCCGATTAAGCGAATCATAACCTTCGCACTTAAAGGCCAGGGCTGGGAGTGGGCGCTGGTCGGCCTCGGTCAAAAAGCGGTGTGGCTGAAGCGGCCAGCCTCGCCACCACCAGACCAAAAATTGTTTGACAAAATTGCCGAACCAGCGCCAATAATTGCCGGTCAAATAATACAGAATTACTAGATAAAACCACCAGAAAAACAGCGATGCAAGTGCCATCGTTCGCGGAAACTCACGAGCTGCCTGCGACAAAGCAGTGGTTAAATCGGTAATTGGCTTAATAAAAGTTTCGATCTGCTTTTGAATCGGTGCTAACGGTTTGGCGATAACATCCGGTACCTTTAGCTCCGGCCAAGAGATGGCAGGCGGAAATTCCGGTAGATCGATAACCAGCGGATCGGCAAATAATTCTGGAGTTAAACCGGGAATTTCAGGTATGGTGGGTAAAGGTATCTCAATTTTTTTTGGTTGATAAATTAACTGTAGTCCATCTAGAATTGTAACGTGACCAGCCAGGTCAGTAGCTGTAAATTGCAAAGTAATTGTTTCTTGTTGAGTTAATGTCGGTAAAGTAAAGTTGAAAATACCATCAGCATCGGCGGTCGTGGTCAGTGTTGTCTGCTGGCCATCCGGCCAAACAATAATTAATTTAACAGCGGCTTGAGCCTCGGTTTTACCTTGAATAACCGGCTTGCTAGTTTCCACCACCAAAGGTTCATTGGGAACGGTAGTAACATCCTCAGAAGAAATAGCCGTCTCAGTGTCATCAATATCGGTAATGATTATTGGTGGCGCTTGTGAATCAACCGTAAAAGACCAGGTGGTGGAGTCAGTGCTGTGCTGGTGAAAATCATTGGCTCGAATTTTCCAGGTGTAGAGACCATCATCGAGAGCAACCGGTGATCGTAAAACTAGTTTAAATTCATTACCATCAACCGTTAATTGATAATCATCGGTGGTGGTTGAACTTAAAGGTAAATTAGACAGGTATTCTTCACCGTCGATAAACAAATCCACACTGTCATAGGGTACGATGTGGTCTGGTAATTCCCAGCGAAAAGTAACTAATTGAGTAGCAACATAAGCATCATCTTCCGGTTCAATTAGAACCGGAACGGGCGGCGGCCTCCACTCCGGCACAACGGCGGTAATGGTGGCCTCGGCGGATTTGGGGGCAGCCATTTCTTCCGGAGTCAATTCCTGGGCGACCGCCGCCCCACCCAACCAAAAACCCACAGTTGCAAAAAGAAATAAAGTTAAGAAACTAATTGATGACCAACCAACAAAACCTAAACCAACTTTTGACCACAACCTTTGGTAGCGAGTTTGCTTCGCCACCAAATTCAGAAAACCAGCTAATCTAATCACTGCATTTTTCAATCTACTACCAGTTTAAACTGAATCGACTGACTAATCACGTCGATGTAGCTCATCTTCAAGCTGGCGAATTCTGTCCTCAAGCAAGGAAATGTGCTGATTATCCAGATTATTTCGATAAGCCAAGTGGCGACGAATCGCGATCACAATACCTACAATTGCCAGAACGCCAAACAGTATCGAGATTATCAGTGTGTAAGGAATCAACCAAAAAGCCTGACTAGCAATGGCCACCTTACCCTGAGAGCCATAAGCTGCACTAATTTCGGCGGTGTAGCGGCCAATACCCCACACTCGATCCCACTCACCTTCAAAGTCACGCGTGGTGAACGGAAAAACATTTTTACTGTCGATCTCAAAAGTATCGACTACCTGGCCAAACCAGTTTTTAATCTTAACCGTGGCTTTAGGTTGAATATGAATATCAGATAGGTTTTCGATCTCAAACTCAACCGGCACTGGGCCAAACTCGGTCAGAAAAGGAATGTTAATGTTGCGCACCACCGCGTTCTCGGTAATATCGCCATTAACTCTAAAGTAGACCAGGGTGCCGACACGTTGATTAATTGAGGCGACACTGGCCACCTCGCCAGCCTGCTGATCAAAACTGCCAGGTACTGGCTCGTGCGTAATCATAGCGTAACGACCACCCGGTCGAGCATCTTGGGGAATCTGAATAATAACCGGAATGGTAGCATCGCCGAGTGGACTGATCTGGTTATTGGGGCTAACAAGGGTCATCCAACTAGCTAGACTCCAGCGTGAATCAGTGTCCGCCATAATCGGGATCGGGGTCTTGCCGTCCGCACCGATCATAAAGTCCTCTACTGAAGACCTTACTCTCAAAGCCACTGGTGTGTTGTTGCGCACTCGCACCTCGGTTTGGATGGTGTCACCAGGATTGCCTGTCAATGAATCATCATCTCCTAGCCTGGGTGGGATAGCGGTTAGGGTAATAGATTCAAGCGGAGTGGTCGATTCAGTTATTTCATCGACATTACTAACGATGGGAGCCGCATTTTCAGTCTCGCTAATCTCTTCAAGCTCTTCGCTAATAACTGGCTGAACAGCTGCTTCGTTTTCCTGCGCTGCAATCGGCAGCCACGGGGAGAAAAGCCAAATTATCAATCCAGCAGAAAAAACTAGGGAAAGTAGTTTGGTTAGGGGCAGGCGGTTCATTTTATCTCCTTAAATCTTTAAAAAGTAGCCGTGGCGCGATAGGTAACGCTTGTTGAGTAGTCTTCTCCTGCTTCCTGAGTGTTGGAAATTATAGCTTTATAACAAACATTTATGGTGTCATTGTCGGCTACCGAGCCACGACTAAATAGCAATTCAGGTGTGTGGGTTTGTTGAGCATCAGCAAACCGGCGATAACAATTAGCACTAGTTCCACAAGCACCGGCCGAACTATTCCAATCGTGCTCAAAACTCATGGTTACGCCAGAATTAGCCGAAACATCTTCTAGGCTATAAGCAAACCCTTTAGTATTGGTACTGGCCCACTCATCGGCATTTACGTGAGTCATTAGACTATCATCACCCGAGGAATCAGGTATACAGGCTTCATCTCCTGATTGATCTCCAATTCCTGGACAAGAATCTTTGTGTTGACGCTTTAATTGATCGGCCGCTAAAGCGGTAACGGCATAACCATTCTGAGCGTTGGTGGCTACAATTAACTCCTGTGCTGCCGAACGGAACTGATTAATTGCTAACTCGCCGAGTGGTACGTGCGTGGCGGTGGTAGCAACACTGGTACTAGCGATGTCACAAACATTCGAACCAGAGGTTACACCATCAATTGTAAATGAAATTTGTGGCGAAACCGAAGCAGTGATGCGAACAGCTTCAATCACGGCCACTGCAACTTCTGTCTGATCAACCACGTTATCACTACCATCAAGATGCTGAACAATAACATTATATTGATCCGCTACCCCGATAGTACGACTGGAAGCTGGCGAGGGATTAATCAAGCCGCTAATTTCAATCTGGTTGCCTAACGTTAAAAAGTCAGTCCCCACCCCACCTGTACCGGTATAATCGCAGGTAAAGGTGTGATAAGTACCTCCAGCCACTGACTGGCCAGCGGCCTTGCTCCCAGCGCCAAAGGTATAGCCTGTTTGGTTGCCTGGACAAGTTAAAGTGACATTATTTGTAAAATCACTGGTACCGTCCCAACCGGTTTGGTCAGGAGTGCCGTCCGCATTGTTGGCAGAGGCAGCCGGTACTAAAACCCGAAATTTACCGCCTGATACTGCCGTGGCTGTCTCCCAGTTAGCAACTATATCAACAGACCTGGCCACAATGGCATCGTTATCCTCGGTTTCATCACCGGTTTGCAGACCTTGATGGATTTGAAAAGTTAGACCATCATCGGCGTCGGTAACTTCGTAAGAATTGCTACCAATTAACACGTCCTCACCCACAAAGAGATTGCTGGTATTAGTGGATGGACCACTATTTTTAATGGTCACCGAAGAAGCTCCTACAGTATTGCCAGACGCCAATTTGCCATGAAATGACAATCTGGGTGTACTTAAAGTCACCTTGGTGTTAGGCATATTCGCCGAACGAGCGGTATCCAGAATAAAGAAACCCTTGGCAAATAAGATGCTTAACAATAGTAAGCAGGTGATTTTTTTAATGATGTTACCTTTTGACATAATTCGTACTTAAATTATTTTATTTTTTTACAATAATCAAACCGGACACGCACAATATTTCCTTCATTTATTAGATTAGACTTTTTTTGGCCCGCTGACAACTGGTAATTAGCCATAACAGCCATTAGTATGGTGAGTATATATGGTGTTAATTTTGGTGCATCAAATATAGACTGTGTTTTTAGAAAAACTTGAGTTTTTTTAAGACCAACCTCCTGCTTCCTGGCTGCTTTTGTTAACTGTTACTAAAGGTATTTAATAAGGTATTCAATATCGATATTGTTCACACCACTACTTCACAATTTAACCTGATGCCTTTATCCTGCAGTTAATGGAAACTCAACCCTCCGGTACTGGATTAGTTTATGTTTTTACCGGTCAGGGCAAGGGAAAAACATCAGCGGCTATTGGCACCACCATTCGGGCACTGGCTCGAGGCTGGCAAGTAGCCTGGATTTCCTGGTATAAGCGGCCGGAGTGGGATATTGGCGAACATCATTTATTGGAGATGTTGACTGACAAATACTCTCGGCAGTTACAAATGAATTTACTAGGCAGTGGATTTTATATTAAAAAGCCAACTCAGGTTGTTCAGCAAAAAAAACAGTCGATTAAGTTGGCTAATTTGGTTAGTGGAGTGGCGGTCGATGATTCCGAATTTAAGCAGCATAAAAAAGCGGCCAAAGTAGCTCTTGCTAAAGTAGAGTTTTATCTTCAAAAAAATCTTGAGGCAGTAGAGGTAGTAGAGTCAGTGAGTGAGAGTGCCAATCAGCCATTAACACAATTAATAGTAATGGATGAAGTTTGTAACGCAATTACCGATAAATTGGTGACTGAGAAAGAAGTTTTGGCGGTA
>Ga0334894_1001553_pt1 | contig 18841 bp, 16 predicted proteins | sample GraSluR3_MG_6_FD_207225 | JGI IMG/M metagenome (GOLD analysis project Ga0334894, IMG submission 207225) | Sludge microbial communities from methane-producing bioreactor in Wageningen University, Netherlands - Granular Sludge_12_05 R3 | ecosystem: Engineered > Bioreactor > Anaerobic >... | reverse complement strand
TCAGATGGGGATCATGGCTCATACCTGGAACTTGCCGAAATCCTGAAAGAGAATGGCGCGGCTGTCCTTATAGATCTGGAAGAATTATGGAGGCGGCTTGTATTCAACATTATGGTTTCCAACGTTGATGACCACCTGCGAAATCACGGGTTCCTTTATGCTGGCTCCGATGGGTGGAGATTATCTCCCGTTTTTGACCTTGAACCAACGCCCGCTACAGAAAAATCTCGGGTTCTTCATACCAACATTGATATGTATGAGGGAACTGCCTCGCTTGAACTTGCCTTGGAAGTTGCACCAGACTTCGGATTAGACCATGAGAGAGCTCGTGAGATTGCCAAAGAAATAGCTACAGCAACCTCTCGCTGGAACATCCTAGCATCGCGACATGGCATCTCTCCAAATGAGATCGAATTCATGATTTCCGCATTCGAACATGAGGACCTACGGCAGGCTCTGTCTAATAGGGCAAAGTAGTCCATCCCTTCTTTTTAGGAGCATTGGATCGTGTTCAAAGGCTTGTGGATGCGCTCGCCAAGAGGATTCATCCGTCTGTTACCTGTCAGGTAATCCCCCCGGCTCTTTTCCTTTTGACGCAGCTTTGTCTTTCTTCGATTTACCCTAAAAATATTTGCAGATGCGCCAATGACTTCTGAATCACAACTGTGTCGTTTTTATAAAAAAATCGGTCCAATACCATTGACAATCAATGTTATCGTTGGTACAAGTTGTACCGCATTTGGTACCATCGTTGGAGGAAGTGATGTCTAAGAAGACATACAGTGGGCAACTTAGATTGCGTATGCCGCCGTCTTTACACAGAGAATTAACAGAAAACGCTGAGCGTGAAGGTGTATCTCTTAATACACTCTTAATTTATCTTATTTCTAGAAATCTTAATGTTTCCGCGAAGGATGTTGGTGACTTTATCCGAAAAGAGGAAGGGGTTGTTTCTATTGGGGGGGCTGCTCCATCTCCGTGCGTCGACTGTTCTGTCATTCTGATTGACGACTCTGTGGGATAATCATGCTTAATATTGCTCACGCTGTTCTTTGCAGCGATATCATCATCGATAAACGTACTGGGCAGGTGTCTTATTTTAAGGCAATTGAACGAGTTTATACGTCTAAGTTACCTTTATCAATAAGTGATGCAAAAATTGGATCTCTGTGGATTTGTGATACACCGCAAACCGCTGCTGTCCGTATGAACCTCGTTGATCCTCAAAAAAAGTCGATTTGTTTGAAGCAATTTTCTCTTGATATGCAATCTTCTTTTCAAAAAGTGCATATTAATGTCGAACAAATTTTGTTTTCTCAAGAAGGTATGTACATGCTGCTCCTAAACGTAAAACAAAGCGATATATGGTCTACATTAGCCATGATGCCGATTTTGATAACACGGGCAAGTTAATTTGGAGGATTTTTATGGCTATTAACTTACGAAGTAAAAGTACTTTGCCACCCAGTTATACACATCTTAGTGCGCTGTACTGGATGCAGCGCGTATTACCTACTGTATCCGCATAGGACGTCGCCTAATGAAACGATTTTTAACACGCTGGAAAAAGTATTTATTTTACGCAGGATTTTTTAGTCTATTTATAAACCTCTTCCAGCTTACCTTCCCTATCTACATGCTCCTTATCTACGATAAGGTTCTTTCAAGTTACAGCTTGCCGACTTTGATGGTTATTACTGTTATTGCTGTGGCAGCTATTGTCACTATGGGGCTCCTCGATATAGCGCGCTCGCGTCTTCTTGTCCGCATGAGTGTTCTGATGGACAAGCAAATGAGTGAGGAGGTCCTTGCTGGCATGATTAGTAAGGCAGCTTTTAAGGGTGAGCAAAACAAAGCGACACTCAGAGATGTTATGACTCTGCGAAATTACTTGAGTGGCAGTGCTGTATTTGCTTTTTTTGACCTCCCATGGACTCCTATTTTTATTGGGATAATTTTTATTTTACATCCTCTCCTTGGGTGGGTCGCAGTCGCTGGTGCTATTATTATTTCGGTTTCTAGCGTGTTACAGAATAAGATAACCCGGAAGCCGTTGGCACAAGCGAGCAACATTGCCTCCGCTTCTCAGGAACTTATAACGCTTGGAATGCGTAATGCGGAAGCTGTTCGTGGTATGGGGATGCTTGGAGCCTTGACTAATCGTTGGCACCACATGAATGACGCAGTTATTCGTCTGCAAACACAAGCCAGTAATTCTGCAGGTATGTTGCAAGCCTTTTCGAAGGGCTTGCGTACTCTTATGCAGGTAGCCATTTATGGGGTGGGGGCTTGGCTGACCTTGAGCGGTAAAGGCACCCCTGGTGTAATGATTGCAGCCTCTATCGTTATGGGGCGTGGCTTAGCTCCTATCGAACAAGGAATGGGGGCGTTTAAGCAAACAGCGGAAGCCGTAGAGGCGTATAAGCGTCTTAAAAATCACTTCTCGACCCCTCCATCCATAGAACCTATGGACTTACCTACTCCCGAAGGAGCGATTAGCTGCGAGGGCGTAACCCTTGCTACAGGTAATAGATACCTTCTACAGGGAGTGCAGTTTCAGCTGGCTCCTGGTGAATCTATGGGACTTATCGGTCCAAGTGCCGCAGGTAAATCTACTCTTTGCCGACTTCTTATCGGCCTTTGGCCTCCAACCGCAGGTACAGTCCGTCTTGATGGGGCAAATGTCTTCTCTTGGGATCAGGAGAAACTTGGAAAACACATTGGCTATTTGCCCCAGGATGTTGAATTATTTTCAGGAACAGTTGCAGAAAACATCGCTCGACTTGATGATATCGACTCTGAAGAAGTCGTAAAGGCTGCTAAAAAAGCTGGTGCTCATGATCTAATTTTACGTTTGCCTAAAGGGTACGATACTCAGATAGGGCAGGGGGGAGCAACCTTATCAGGCGGCCAGCGACAACGAGTCGGACTAGCCCGCGCCCTTTATCGTAATCCCAAAGTCGTGATTTTGGATGAGCCCAGTTCTAACCTTGACGATGAAGGTGAAAAAGCTTTGTTGCAGGCTTTTGTTCATCTCAAGAAGAGCAACACTACTGTGATTGTTGTTTCACACAAAATGAGCACATTGACTTCTATGGACAAGCTGCTGCTGTTGAGAAATGGTAGAGTTGCATGCTTTGGCGCACGTCAACAGGTTCTGGAGGCCCTCTCAGGCAAAATAGTCCCTGCTCAACAGTCTACTACTCAGTCCCAAGTGCTCTCTGGGGGAGCATTAAAGGCTGTGAGGAACTAGCATGAAAATTTTAACCGTAAATTTTCTTAAAAAAAATTTTGGTGCATTTTGGGAGCAGCGTAACAGCAGTCCAGACATGGAAGATCGTCTTGATGATAAAGCCGTCTCGCCACGCCCCTACATTATTTTTGGTCTCGTCACGATTCTTGTTTTCTTTGGTGGTTTTGGTGCGTGGGCAACTCTTGCCCAACTTGAAGGGGCAATTATTTCTCCTGGATTTATTAAGGTAGAGAAGCATCGTAAAGACGTGCAGCATTTGGAGGGGGGGATTGTTGATAAGATCCTTATCCGAGATGGAGATGTCGTGGAAAAAGGCGATGTCCTTCTTACCTTGCATAGTGCTCAAATCAATTCAAATGTCGACCTTTTACAAGGTCAATACCATGCTTTACTCGCTATGAAAGCACGTTTAGAGGCAGAAAGCCAACTCCAGGATACTATTTTTTGGCCTGAGGAAGTGCCCATAGGTCAGCGTTCTCAGTTGATAGATAAATTATGGTTTGCAGAGCAACAGGTTTTTGATTCTAGAAAAAAATCTTTGCAAGGCCAGCTTGCCTTACTTGAAACACAGACTCAGCAGATTAAAGAACAGATTCGCGGTTTGAAAGAGAGACTTTCTTCGGAAGAACAAATCATTCTGATTATTAAAGAGGAACTGAAAGCAAAAGAGCAGCTGCTTAAAGAACGGTATCTTGAAAAAACTCCGGTTTTGGAGCTGCGACGCTCACTTGCCAGCCATGAGGGAGCTCTAAGCACTATTCGTGGGGAAATTGCTCAAAACAAAGAACGCATTGCAGAAATTCGAGTGCGTATGAACGAGCTGACCACTGCGTATGTTAAAGAAGCCGTCTCACAGCTTTCGGAAGTGCAAAATAAGTTGTTTGATATTGAAGATCGGCTTCGTCCTCAAGTTGATGCAAAAAAACGTCTCACCGTTCGTGCTCCTGTAGGGGGAACCATTGTTGATCTTCGGGTATTTTCTGAAGGGGGTGTTATTCGCTCTGGCGAAACTCTTATGCAGATTGTACCGGATGAAGAGCCGTTGATTATTGAGTGCGACGTGCGTCCACAGGACATTTCAAAAGTATATCAGACACAGGCTGCCCGCGTTCAGCTGAATGCATTTAATACTCGGGAAGTACAGCCTGTTGATGGCAAAGTGAGCTATGTTGCCGCAGATAGCGTGCTTATACGCACTCCGTATGGCGAGCAGCCTGCTTATAAAATCAATGTGGAGCTGAACCGGAAGCAAATTGATGATCAAGGGATCACTATTTCTCCAGGCATGCCTGTTACTGTATTTTTAAGTACAGGAGAGCGCACATTCCTTGATTATATGCTTGATCCTCTTATTGAAAACTTCCGTCAAGCTTTACGAGAGTAACAAATTATGCATGCATCGCTAAATTACCGAACTTTTTTCTGTCTATTGGTTGCGTTCTTTTTTTATTCGACTCCGCTATACGCGGAGTCTTCTCCCATTACCTTTTCTTTGGCGGAAGCCATTGAGAGGGGACTTGCCTCTAACGCCAACGTACATGCATATGCCAGTTCTGTAGATGCCTCAAGGATGGAAGAGAAGGAAATTCGTTCAGCCTTGCTCCCCCAAATTCATGGGAGCATAGGAAAAAGCCAATTAGAAAACACTGGAACCAGTGAAAATAACGCAGACTATTTGACTCAGGAGTCTAGAACCGCACAGTTTGGCATTGACCAAAAGATTTTTGACGCGGTTGCCCTCTATCGCTACTTGATGTCGGACGCTTATACCGAACGCTCTGCTTTGGAGCTCAAAAAAGTAAAACAAAATTTAGTGTTCTACATCGAGCAAGAATATTTTTTATACTTAAAGGCCAAAGAAGATGTGAAAAGTTATCAGAAGGCGATTGAACGTCTTGAGAAACAGCTTCAATCAGCCAAGGCTTTTTATGAGTTGCAAATGAAGCCTCGCTTGCACGTACTGCAAACTCAAAGCCGATTAGCTAAAGCACAACAGGATCTTTCTGCGGCACTCAATACGGTTAAAATACAGCAGGCTCAGCTTGCATATCTATTAAATATCCCTGAAGAAACAGAATTTGAATTAATCGGTGAGTTGGAAGACTTTATGACTCCAGTTACTCAAGATCTGCAATCATACGTTCAGATTGCGTATCGTTTTCATCCTGACCTGCATATTGCAGAAAAAGATATTACGATTTCTCAAAAACAAGAAAGCTTAGCAAAAGCTGAGCTTTTGCCAACTGTTACAGCATCCGCAAGGTATATAGATCAAGATACTGATTACGAAAAAGAAAACATAACAGATATTAGCAGACAGTACTATACGCTAGGGCTGAATATGCAGTGGCAGATCTTCCAGGGTGGGCAAACTTATTACAAATTTAAGAAGCAACAAGCCCGCACAACGGGAGCCCGTTTAAAGCTTCAAGACATGCAACATTCCCTTGGATCACAGGTAAAAAAGAACTACTTGCGCACGGTAGAGGGACAAAAACAGATAGAACTGTCTAAAATCTATGTGCGTGAAGCCGAGGAAACGTACCAACGAGCCTTCAAACGTTACCAGCTTGGGCTTGGAACGAGCATTGATTTGCTTGATGCTTCGGCAGAGCTTGTAGAAGCAGAGGTTTTTCTCAGCCGCTCTCGTGCGGATTATCTGGTTTCTTTTGCGACGTTGTTGCATTCCACAGGCGATATTGAGCAACTGAAGGGATTGGGGCAATCTAGCATTTTAAGATAACTATATGAAAAACAAATATTTTTTATTGACATTTGTGGAGAGACGAACAAAAAGACGCCCCACGGATATAGTCGTTTTTTGAATATAGGGTAAGAACATCGTGGTAAACAAAACAGCGTTGACGAAAGGCATTTCATTTCGCTCAAACGTCTATCATGCTTTTGGAGAAGCTCTTAAGAAGAAGCATATTCTAGCCTATTGCTGCAATATGCTTCTTAATAGCCTGTATTTTTTTTACAAAAAAATACAGGAGAAAAAGCACAGATTTAAGAGCGGAAAAAAATATGCATTACCATTTCAAGAGGAATATGGTGCTACGCAGAGGCTGGGAACGCTGAAATTTTGTCTGATAGCTGAGCTTTCTATACCCCAGTGTACCCATTACCGCGTGGAGCAACGAGCAGAGCAGCTCGCACAGCTTGGATACTCATCCCAGATTGTGTCTTGGACCCAAGAGGACTTGGCCCGTGACGCGATGCAGGATGCTGTTGCGGTAATTTTCTATAGAGTGCCTTTTTTCGAAGGGGTGCAAGGCCTCTATAAGGAAGCCCGTCGACTCGCTCTACCTGTTCTTTTTGAAATAGACGACCTGGTGTTCGACTTGGATAAGTATGCGGCTAATTCCAACTTGGAATACCTCTCAAAAGCCGAGCAGCGGGTTTTGTTGGATGGCGTATTGCATTACCGGAATGCCTTGCTAGCTGCAGACCTCGTAATTGTGAGCACTGATGCTTTAGCTCGGAGTGTCGAGGCACTTGGTAAGCCCGTTCATGTTGTACATAATGCTCTTTCAGAGGGGATCATTCAACTTTCAGAGGATATTCCGATAACTCGCCGAACAGGTAGAGTTTCCATTTATTACGGCAGTGGCTCAAATACCCACAACGAAGATTTTTTAGAATGTAGTGAAGGCCTGATTCAGGTGCTTGCTGCGCGTGATGATGTGGATTTATTTATACACGGAGCCCTTGAAATTCCTAAACCCCTTATGCGGTACTCTGAAAGAATTTATCGCGTTGGAAATATCGCGGTTGAAGATTACTACCGTGCTATTGGCAGTTATGATATTGCCTTGTGTCCATTGCAGCCCTCTATATTTAATGATGCAAAGAGTAATATTAAATACTTAGAAGCGTCAATATTTTCTACTCCTGCAGTTTGTTCTCCTGTGGCGGAATTCTCTGCAGCCATCGAGCATGGGAAAAACGGATTTCTTGCACGTAGTTCTGAAGAATGGAAAGAATGTCTGCTACGCCTTGTTGATGACCCTAGTCTTCGTAAAGAGATGGGAGACGCAGCTAGGGCTAGTGTTTTGGACACCTACGCCGGAACTGTCGTTGCGAAAGATGAATTAAAGGCATGCGTTGACTCGCTGGCCTTGCCTAACGATGTTTGTGATGTTCTTCTCGTAAATATCCTGTTTGGCAAAAATTCCTTTGGTGGGGCAACATACGTTGTGGAGGCTCTTGCTAGTGAGCTTACACAAGAAGGGCTTAAAGTTTGTGTCTTTACCACAATACAAGACTCTAATCTTCCTGAATATTCCCTTGTTCGTTACAATCACGGGGATGTTCAGGTTTTTTCTGTTGTGACCCATTCCATTCGCTCGGACGTAGACTATGATCCCGAGATAGCACGCGTTTTTTCTCGCGTATTAAGTGGGCTATCCTGCAGCCGTGTGCATTTTCATTCTATTCAACATTTGGGCACAGGACTGGTTGATATTTGCCAGGAGCATGCGCTTTCTTACTGGATAACCATACATGACGCATGGTGGTGGTGTCCGCGTCAGTTCATGCTGGATAGTGATGGATTATTCTGTGCTCAACAGGAGGTTCTACCTGCTATTTGCCAGGAAAGATGCGGATATGCTGCGTCCTTTTTGTACTCCAGGAAATTTCGAATGGAATCTGCTTTAGCACGGGCGAGCGGGGTAATGACCCCTTCAAACTTTTTTACAAATCTCGCAAGCGCCAACCTGCCACAGGGATTAGTTGTAAAAACTAATAAGAACGGCATTTTTTTACCTGCCTCCCACCAGGGGGAGGGCTCTGCGTCTGCACAGCTGACCTTTGCCTACGTGGGGGGGAAAGCCGCACATAAGGGGTACTTCTTTTTGCAAGATGGTTTTAATGGACTTGAAAAATCCAACTATCGCTTGCTGTTACCAGATGTTCACAGATCCTTGGGGACAACTGAGCTTAATACTTCTGGGTGGAGGCACAAGGATACTATTGATGTTGTCGAACCGTACTCTTCGGACACTATTGATTCCTTTTTTGCCTTGGTAGATGTTCTGATTTTCCCTTCCTTATGGGACGAGAGCTTTGGTTTGACTGTCAGAGAGGCAATTGCACGGAATGTTTTTGTGATCACATCAGATTGTGGCGGCCCCAGCGAATGTATTGAGCATGGAGTAAACGGGTTAGTTTTTCCCAAAGGTGACATCAAAGCATTTCAGGATTGCCTGAAGTTTATTTTTGAGAATGAAGAAATGATCCGTGCTTATAAGACGAAGCAGTACGGAGATATTCGAACTTATAAAGAACAGGCCTTAGAGCTTATTTCGATATTTGAAGGCAATGAAAATGAATAAAATTAAACTCCCAACACCTACAAGGCAGCATGAGTTTACGGGAGAGCGACTCGTTTTAGGGGTCGGTCTTGATATTGAGCATGAACATTATCACCGCTATGTCTGGGCTGCAGATATGTGTGCAGGCAAAACGGTGTTGGATGTGGCGAGTGGGGATGGGTATGGATCTTATATTCTTTCTCAGTGTGCAGCTTCTGTGTGTGGCTGTGAAATTAATGAAAGCGTAGTGCTAGCCGCACGTGAGAAATATGTTGCCGATAATTTAAGCTACTATTGCGGAGACTGCAAAAGTACTCCTTTTGATGATGCGCAATTCGATATAGTCGTCAGCTTTGAGACGATTGAACACATTCACGAGTATGAGGCATTTGTACGGGAAGTGCGGCGAGTGTTGAAACCTGAAGGTGTTTTTATCTGCTCAACACCCGAGACTCATGAGTTTCGTGCTCTCTCTCAAGTTGAAGACAATGAATTTCATGTGCATGAGTTTGAAAAAGAAGAGTTTGTCGCTTTACTGCAGGGAGAGTTTAATCTCGTGGGTCTGGTTGGGCAGTCGTTTGCCGCTTCATCGATGATGTGGCCATTACGGTCCGGGCTGGAATCTCTGCGTCACTATCATGCGCAAGACGGTGTTGTGTCACAGAGCGATTCAGGTCTTATTCAGCCAACATTTCTTGTGGCGGTTGCTTCTAATTGGAATTTGCCACCGCTGTACGGCTCTTATTTTTCCAGTCAAGAATCTAAGCGTATCGTATCTGAATTGCTCATTGAAAAATTTAGCTTGCTTGATGAAAAAGCACGAAGGGACGAACAGTTAGATGTAGCGCAACATGAATTGAATATTGCAAGATCGCGTATTGCCGGTTTTGAGAACTCTTTTTCTTGGCGTATAACGGCTCCTGTGAGGGCTTTATCTGCGAGATTTAGCAGCGTCTCCGCCTTTGTAAAAAATATGCTTATGTCGGGGAGCAGCTCTTGAGTCTTCCTGCCGTTATTGTGACTTATTTCCCCGACGCTACTTTTTTTTACAACCTAGACGCAATAGCTGCCCAGTGTATTGAAGTGGTCGTCGTTGACAATTCTTCTGGCCAGGATCCTTTGGATACGAAGGCTTTTACTAATGTAACTGTGTTGACTCAAGGAGAGAATATTGGGGTGGCTGCAGCGCTTAATCGCGGGCTTGAAGAGCTAGAACGTCGCGGGTATCCCTATGCTGTTTTATTCGATCAAGACAGTTGTCCATATCCAGATTTTGCTATTGCGATGGAACAGGCTGCTACTGCGCACATGGGGTTTTCTACGATTGGATGCGTGTATGGTGATGTAGCATGGGATGAAAACCTAGACGTAAAAGATGGATGCGTTCCAATCAAGACAGTCATTACCTCCGGATCGCTTGTAGCAATTTCTGCCTGGCGCAGACTTCAGGGGTTTCGTGAGGACCTCTTTATCGATCATGTAGATCATGAGTTTTGTTTGCGGGCCAGAAAGAGCGGATATGACGTTTTGTTAGCCCCGAAAGCACGTATTCATCATGATATAGGCTTTCCAGAGCTGCATTCTTTTCTGGGCAAGCGTGTCCGCTGTTCTCATCATGCCGCTTTTCGCTATTACTATCTGTTTCGTAATTACCTGTTGATTTTCCCAAGCCTTTTTTGGACGCATCCGAAATGGTTTGTCCGCATGGGGATGCTCCTTATTAAAATGCTTTTAAAATCTGCTCTTTTTGAGGCGGATAAACGTGATAAATTTTGTTTTGCCATGAAGGGCATATTGCATGGAATACAACATGTCTCAGGAAAGCTTCGCTAATACGGCAGAGTTACAATCTCTGGGCTCTACCGAAAAAGAAAATATAGCTGCTTCAGACACGTCTGAAGCAGCTATTGTAGTTTCCTCACTCTCTAAGTGTTACGACATTTATGAGCGTCCAGTTGATAGGCTGAAGCAATTTCTTTTTCCCAAGAAACGTTACTCAAAGCCTTATTGGGCCCTGCAAGAAGTTTGCTTTTCTGTCAAGAAAGGTGAAACTATCGGGATTATCGGGCACAACGGCTCTGGTAAGTCTACGTTATTGCAGCTGGTTTGTGGGACCCTCTCTCCAACCACAGGGAATATCCAAATCCGGGGGCGGATTGCTGCATTGTTGGAGCTTGGAGCTGGTTTCAATCCGGAATTTACTGGCTTGGAGAATATATTTCTTGTGGCCTCGATTCTTGGAGTGAGTGAGAAAGATATTTCTCAACGTATTGAATCCATTTGTGCCTTTGCTGAGATCGGCGATTTTGTTCATCAGCCCGTAAAGATGTATTCCAGCGGCATGTATGCTCGTCTTGCTTTTGCAGTTGCGCTGCATGTGGATGCGGATATTCTGGTTATTGATGAAATCCTTTCTGTGGGTGACGCGGCCTTTTCACAAAAGTGTATGCGGGCCATTCGAGAGTTTAAGAAGAAGGGAACGATCTTCTTCGTCTCCCATGATATGGGCGCTGTCGTGGGTCTATGTGATAAAGCTCTATGGCTTGACGCTGGGCAGCCGCGTGCTTTTGGGGCTGCAAAAGACGTATGCCGTGAATACCTGGCAGATACCTATCGAAGAGTGGATTCATCATCCCGTTACAAAATCGGTGGAAGACGCGCCAGCGATGTGAAGGAGACGGAATCCACAAGGGTGACTGTTGATTGTCGTCATGAAGAGTTCGCGGTACAAAAAGTACTTCCTCAGATGCAATTATATGATTTTGACCCAGAAGCCCCATGGGTTGGAACAGGGAGTGTTGAGTTCACCAGAGTGTGCTTTCTTAACACTAGCGGAGATATGGTTTCTTCTGTGATGGGGGGCGATGAGGTTATCTTGCAGATTCAGGCTAAAGCGCTAGTAGAACTAGACGGGGTCATTATTGGTTTTTCCTGTAAGGATCGCCTTGGTCAGTCTCTGTTTGGCGACAATACGTATCTAAGCACTCAGAATGCTCCTGTGCGCGTTGCTGCCGGGGAATTAGTTGAAGCCCGTTTCCGATTTTTTGTACCGTATTTGCCAAAGGGGCATTATGCCATGAACGTTGCTTTGGCTACAGGCAGCCAGGATACACACACGCAGCATCGTATGGTTGATGATGCGTTGATTTTTGAAGTTATTAACGAAAATGTTGCCAAGGGGCTCATGGGGATCCCCATGCTTTCTGTATCCTTGCAGGTAGAAGAGTAGGTAGCCGTGCAGATTTCTTGGAATATTTTTTCGGCGTTATTTGACAATTGGAAACTGGTTTTTCGTCTTGCCAAGCGGGATATTCTTTCTCGCTATCGCGGGTCTATGCTTGGGGTTCTGTGGGCTGCGTTTGCCCCGCTAGGACAGCTGTCAGCTTACGTCTTTGCTTTTTCGGTAGTCTTCAAAGTTCATTGGGCAACAGGGCAGTCCAATAGTGGTGGCATGGCTCTGAACATCTTTTTGGGACTGATCGTTTTTAACCTGTTTGCAGAGATGTTTAACCGAGCCCCGACCCTCCTGCTGGAAAATGTGTCGTATATCAAAAAAGTCGTTTTCCCTCTGGAGGTGATGGTTTGGGTTGCAAGCTTTTCAACATGCTTTAACGCTTTGATAAGCTTTGTTATATTGTTGGCTGCGATGCTCTTGGCTGGTCATCCCCTACACTGGACAATCTTTTTATTACCTTTTGTTATTTCGCCGTTATTCTTCTTTGCGCTTGGATGTGGATGGCTCTTGAGTGCTTTAGGAGTGTTCTTGCGGGATTTACGCCATGCGGTAGCTCTCATTTCAATGATGCTCATGTTTATGTCCCCGTTGTTCTATTCTTTGCGTGCTGTGCCTGAGAAGTATCGATTTTATGTAGGGTTGAATCCCATTGCTCCTGCAATTGATTCGGCTCGGGGGGTCCTCTTTGCAGGTGTGATGCCGGATTTACTGGATACGGGAGTCCGTCTTATGGTGGGTGTTTTGTTTGCGATGCTGAGCCTGCATATTTTCCATAAGTTGAAAGTGGCGTTTTCAGACGTCGTGTAGTGTTATAAATATAGTAAAAGTGAAAACAACTGAAGTGGTAATAGTTATTTGATATTTATCATTTTTTTTAGTTATTTTAGGTAAACCTGACTTGAGCGATCCACCAGCCTGACGCAACATCATTCCTGGCGTATCATCTCGTTTTTGTTTACAATCTTATCCAGCCAACGACGAAAATCATTTCACCCATATGGTGGAGGGCTGGATGTCCAATCGCAAATCCAAAAAAGCAAAATTCATCGATGATGTCCAGGTCACGAGCGATTGCCTGACGGGCCGCGCCGGGCTCAACCTCTTCGTCCGCTACCTGCGCGGTATTGACCTCTTCCCACACATCAACCGTCTTTTCGGTTCCATGCGCAAGCATCCCAAGGGCGCGCCCATTGAGGAGCTTTTCAAGCAGATGCTCTGCTTCCTCTTCGACGGTACCAGCCGCCACTTGGCTCATTTCGATGTCTTGGCCAAGGACCCCGGCTATGCCGCCGCAATCGAAACCGACCTGGAGGGCCTGGTCTCCTCGCACACCGTCAAACGATTCTACCGGGCTTTTTCCCCACATCGGACTTACCTTTTTCGGCGCCTGCTTTTGCAGCTTTTTCTCTGGCGGCTCACAATAGCCCGCCCCGAAGTCATCGAACTGAACATCGACACCATGGTCATGGACAACGACCAGGCCCCCAAGCGACATGGAGTCAAGCCGACCTACAAAAAGGTCAAGGGCTTCCAGCCTCTTCAGATGACCTGGGGCCGATACATCATCGACGCCGTATTCCGTGGCGGAGACAAGCACTCAAACAACGGCGACACCGTCGAAAAGATGATCAACCATGTGGTGCGTATGATCCGCACTCGGTACAGCGAAACCGTACCCATCGTCATCCGCATGGACTCCGGCTTTTTCGACCAGGACCTCTTCACCGCCATGGAGAAACTCGACATCGGCTTCATCTGCGGCGGCAAGTTCTACGGCGACATCAAAGCCATGATCGAAGCGCTTCCTGAAGCCGCCTATGACCACCACTTCGGCAAAACCGACGAAGATGTCTGGCAGTGCTTCGAGTTCGGAGACCGCCGCCAGTCCTGGAATCGCTTCTACAGAACCATCTTCTGGCGTCCCTTGATGGAGGAAAAGCAGTTCCTGCTTCCGGGAACTCGACCCGGCACTCTCATCTATACCAACCTCGGCATGGGCGGCGTTGTCGGTCAGCAGTTGCGTGAAGCCGGACACGATTTCATGATCGAAACCAACGCCGTCATACACTCCTACCACCAACGCGGGGCGGACGAACTGGTGCACCGGGCCTTCAAGGACTTCGGTTCCGAAGAACTGCCGTTTACGCATTTCATTCACAACTCCGCCTTTTATTACACCATGCTCCTCGGCTTTTTCCTGTTTGAAGCGTTCAAGGAGGATGTGAGCGAGCCGGTGGTCCCGGTCAAGGCTTTCCCGACCACACTGCGCCGTCGGCTGGTGGACGTGGCAGCCAAGGTGGTGTCCCACGCGGGCAAGACCGTGCTCAAGGTCACGGCTGTCGCCATGGAATCCTTGCATTTCAAAGAGCTGTGGGAGCGATGCCTCTGCGCTCCCCGTTTCGCCTGGAGATGAACCAAGCCTCTGTCCCGTGAACATCTGACGGGAGAAGTGCGTCCTTTGAACAGGAAAAGACCTGATTCACCCTCCGTTAAACCGCTTTCGTCTTCCTTTTCATCAAATCCAGACCTGAATCGACTCCTTTTCGTATCACTGTGCTCGGCTTTATCCAGAGGAAGACATTACAATGCATGGACCGCACGATTTAGGGTAAAAATAATTGTCTCAAAAATGGTTTTTTACTACAGAAGCAGGGCAAAATATCTTCCGCCTGTTGCACAATCCATCCATGTAGTGCAATATATGGCTCACAATCTAATACTTTCATCAGCACGTGCGCTGCTTCAGCAGTGACATTTTTTTAAGAAAGGAGAGCACCCCATGGATGAAGCCCTGAAACAGGCACTGGAGATTGTAAAGGCACAGGCCAGTGTGCGTACCATGACCGAGGATGAAATAAACTCCATGGTTCTTAAGCTCGCACAGAGCATCCAGCAGATTACCGAAGGCAATATCGAACCGCAGGAAGCGGAGCCTGCGGCCGATCCGGCCAAAGCCATCAAGGAAAAATCCATTACCTGTCTTGAATGTGGAAAAACCTTCAAGATACTGACCCGAAAGCACCTTGGCACCCACGACCTGACACCTGCGGAATACCGTGAAAAGTGGGGCTATAAAAAGAATTTGCCGCTTGTATGCAAGACACTGCAGCGTGAACGCCGCAAAAAAATGAAAGACATGAAGCTGTGGGAAAAGCGCAAAGCAAAAGCATGACCGCTGTCCCTCCGGCACTGCCGCAGCAACACGGCGTATGCCGCCATATGATGCGGGGCGGCAAAGCTGCGCTGTAAAACACTGCCTCATTGTCCGGAAGGTTCGACGGTACGCTGCCGGAGACATCCTCCGGAAGAATATCGTAAATCAACAGGACAGATGCTGTCCGACCCAACAGGCCGTCTGCACAGTCGGCCTGTTTTTTTGCATCCGGCAGACCCCGCCTGCCCGCTCTTCCGGTTTGCGCCTCCTCCGTCGGCAGCAGTCGCAGGCCCCACCGCAGACAAATGCCGCCGCTGCAACGTGCCACCGGTCCCGGCCTGCCGGCAACCAACAGCCTTCCGCCACACTCTTTTTTGCGTATTTCTATTTAGTACCACTATCTTCATGGACAACGGTACAGGGGCACGCTACATCATTGCCATTACGCCGGAGGATTTGCCATGACCCCGTCTCAAGCCCGCATGCTGCCCGTTCTGGCGCTGCTGGTAACCATGCTGCTGTGGAGCAGCTCGTTCATCGCCATGAAAGTGGCCGTTATGGAACTGGACCCCATGCTGGTCATGTTCGGTCGAATGACGGCGGCATCGTTGTGTTTTGCCTGCTGCTGGCGGTCTTTGCGACGGGTCACTTACCGCAAAGGCGACTGGAAACCGCTGCTGTTCATGTCGCTTTGCGAGCCCTGTGCCTATTTTGTGTTCGAAGCATACGCGCTGCGCTACACATCGGCATCGCAGGCGGGCATGGTGGTTTCCACCATGCCGCTCTTTGTGGCTATGGCTGCCTTCATTTTTCTGCGTGAACGTCTTTCGCGTCAGGTATGGGCCGGTTTTGCCGTGGCACTGTGCGGCGTTGTATGGCTCACACTGGCCGGAGAAGCTACAGAACACGCATCCAATCCCCTGTTGGGCAACATTCTGGAGTGTCTGGCCATGGCCAGCGCCACGGGGTATGTAGTGACGGCCAAACGTCTTTCCAGCCACTATCCTCCGCTGTTCATCACCGCGGTGCAGGCTTTCACCGGTATGGTGTTCTTCATGCCGCTGGCTTTTCGTCCCGGCACCGCCCTGCCGGAGACCATCCCCCTGCTGCCGGCCCTTGCCGTGGTATATCTCGGTGTGGCCATTTCGCTGGTGGCATACGGTTTTTACAACTACGGCGTTTCCAAGATGCCCGCGGGACAGGCTTCGGCATTTATCAATCTCATACCGGTACTCACGCTGCTTATGGGGCAGGTATTTCTGGACGAGGTATTCACCCCCCAGCAGTATGTTGCCGCTGCGCTGGTGCTGGCCGGTGTGGTGCTCAGCCAGACAGGTTCCGCCGCGGACAGCGGACAGCAGGATACCGGACGGCAAAACACCGTTTAGTGCTTTCCGCGTTCTGTCACCGCGGGCAGTGCACCGCTGACACAGGCCGGTCACAGGCGGGCACAAAACAGCTGCGCTGTGGAAACTTTGCACGCACTGAGCCGGAAAAATGCACGCTGCTGTCCGGCATATACCGCTGCCGGCACACGCTGAGATGCACACAAAAAGGGAGAAGGCCTGAAGCCTTCTCCCTGTATTTTGCCGTCTGCACTGTACCCGCTATTTTTTGCCGAAAATCTCCGGCGGGCGGGTGGTGTTGCCCGTGGCGTTGGGGAAGTTCTCGTATCTGTGAGCCTTTCTGTTTTCCTTGAGCAGCAGATCCGATTCGTGCATCAGCTCGTTGAACCGGTGCTTGCACTCATAGAAACCATGCCACCATGCATAGTCCGGGGCCATCATCATGGCGCCCATGCGCGCTCTGCGCCCTTCGTGGTGCCACAGTTCGTAGAATTCCACCTCAAGCTTTTCGTCAAAGATACGGCTGCTGTCCAGCAGGCCTTTTTCGTACAGTTCGTCCATGCGGGCTTTGGCAGGCTTGTAGTATACCTCGTTGTATTCTTCCACCGCCTTGTCAAAGTCGGCATAAAAACCGTCCACCCAGGCCTTGCCGTGGCACTGCAGGCAGATGTCCTTCATCTTGTCGCGCTCCACACGCCAGTCTGTTTTGGCCGGAAACGCCTTGAATTCGCTGGGACGCACGGTAAGCGGGGCCTGTGTTTCCCACGACAGCCGTTCCGTCACATCGTGTGTGGTCATGGTGCCGCCTGCGCCGGACATATGGCACGAGGCGCAGGTGGGCGCGCGGTAGTCAACGCCGGGGGTCCATGTGCCGGGCGCGGCGTCGTAGTTGTATTCATGGCCGAAGGCCTTGTATATGTCGCCGTGCTTGGATTCAAAATAAATTTCTATCTGCGGATGATCCGGTCCCAGATGGCACTGGCCGCAGGTTTCAGGCTTGCGGGCTTCCATTACGGAGAAGCGGTGACGGGTATGGCAGCTTGTGCATGCGCCCAGACTGCCGTCCAGATTCACACGCCCCACGCCCACGTTGGGCCATGTGGCCGGGTCCAGCTTGCCGTCCTTCACCTTCAGCACGGTGCCGTGACAGTAATAGCAACCGGTCTTGCGCTCGTTGTCGGAATTCATGCCCATGTTCAGCCACGGGTCAATTTTCCACATGATCTCTATGGTGTTGGCATGCTTGGAACGCGCGTACTGCTCCGTTTCGTCAGGATGACAGCGCGAGCAGTCTTTGGGTGTGACCACGGCCGCCACGGGAATTCTGTATTCTTTTGTCCCGTAGGGCATGTCGCCGCGTTCGTAGTACTGGTAGTGGTCAACGCTTACATCGGCATCACGTTCATCCGCCTGATGGCAGTCCAGACAGGTGATATTGGCCGAAGCATGTCTGCTGGCCGCCCAGTCGGCAAACAGGCCGGGAGTTTCCTTTCTATGGCATTCAATACAGGCCACGGCCTGATCAGGCATGGCCCGCTCGATGCGGAACTCTTTCATTTTCGGATAATTTTTCACCGATTCCGCCGCCTGCGCCGTCGCGGGCAGCAGCATGGCGGCACACAACCATAAAAGCCACGTCCGTTTCATTCCTTTGCCTCCTTCACGTTGATTCACCCGACGGCACCGGACGCACCGTCACCCGACGGAACGCGCCGCACCGCACCTTTTCCGGACCGGCGGCCGTTGTCAGATATCCGCCAGCCCCGACGCCCGATACGGGGCGGCAAACTGCTTGTACCGGTATTGAGGCCTGTCCACATGCACAAGGTCGCGGTGGCAGTCCACACACTTGCGTGTACGGCCCGAACGGTCGTACAGCACCGTGCGGTGAGCCATCATGGCTCCGCGGTTGTGCGGCATGTACAGGATATTGCGATGGCACTTCTGGCACTGGTCGTTGGTGAAACTGTCATAGGCGGCCTGACGGTTCTTTTCGCGGTCATACGCTTCTGAACCGTGAAGCACATGTGCCACAACGTCCTTGATGCCGTGGTAGGTTTTGGAAAAAAAGAAGTCGACGGTCTGATGAGGGGCAGGCAGGTGACAGTCCATACAGTCCGCCACTACGCCCTGCGCATTGTTCACATGAGTGGAAGTTTTCCACGACTGGTACGCCGGTACTATTTCGTGGCATGATGCACAGAATTCCGGCGTCGATGTGCGCACCATGGTATAGTAGGTCATGCTGAAAACAGGAAATCCTACCAGCACGCCCAGCGAAACCAGAAATAGCGGTTTCAGAAACCTCCGCATACAGCCTCCCGTTGCCCGATCTGGTGGCCTGATGTTACGGCGTCTTCAACACCTGCACTGATTACGCACCATCCAAACACATAATTATTGTTTTGTACAACACAGATTATAACCTAACCTGAGCGATTTTCCAGCCTGACACAACATCAAAGTTGGCATATCGCCTTGTTTTTGTTTACAATCACATCCAGTCACTACGTCATGAACGTTTCACCCATTTGG
>Ga0334894_1001546_pt1 | contig 18894 bp, 24 predicted proteins | sample GraSluR3_MG_6_FD_207225 | JGI IMG/M metagenome (GOLD analysis project Ga0334894, IMG submission 207225) | Sludge microbial communities from methane-producing bioreactor in Wageningen University, Netherlands - Granular Sludge_12_05 R3 | ecosystem: Engineered > Bioreactor > Anaerobic >... | reverse complement strand
TCCCCGAGTTTGCCCGAAATGCAAGTCACCTTACTGGAACGTAGAGAAGCGGATGGTGTGATCAGATGGCCCTGAAAGCGTACAAATTCCGGCTGTATCCTTCCGAAGACCAGCAACAGTACATGGCGCGAAGTCCTCCAGTGTCGCCGGGGGCCTCTCCGCCGCGGCCAGTCTAGCCTCGGCGATCTCGATGTACTCAGGCTCAAGCTCGATCCCGATGAAATTGAACCCCTCCTCTTTCGCCGCTATGAGGGTCGTACCCGATCCGGCGAAGGGGTCGAGGACGACGCCGCCTGGCGGAGTGACGAGCCGGACGAGGTAGCGCATCAGCTTGAGGGGCTTGACCGTGCTATGGATGTTGCTTAAGTCTCGCCAGTTTGCGCTTTCGCTTGTTTTCGACAGCATTATCAATGCAACATTGGCGACACCACGGGCTAATTCCATCTTTCCGCCCGTAATATTCAGTATCCACTGGTTTAAGCTCTCCACATTTTCGACATGGTTTCCACCAGGCTCCATCGAGGATAACGCATCCGGCATGGATTCGCTTGTGAGTGAGAGCATCAATAAGTTCAAGATTCTCGATTCGATTATCTTGTTTATCTCCGTTAATATGGTGGATAAAGAACCCCGTCGGCACAGGGCCGTTATGCTTTCGCCAGACTCGCCTATGCCCCATTTCACCGTTGATTCTGATGTAACCTTTTGGAGTAATTGAACCGCTGCCATATTGGCGTCTTTCCGACATGATCTATCTATAAGATCGTCATCGGGTATAAGTTTAACGGTACACGTTCCATCAAGTCCGTTATTCCTCTCACTTTTTGAACTTTTAGCACAATAAAATATCGGGTCCGGGTCTGGTGGGATCTGGAGGAAAAAGCGGGCGGCGGTGCCTTCGTCTCCTTTGAAACTATTGACGGTTTGTTTGCACGTCATGAATTGCACGCCACTTTTTAAGTTTTGTTTATGTGGTTTCTTATCCCCGCTCTTCAGGTGCCCCGATTGCTCCGATATGAGACGGACCGGGCACCCCTCCTGGCATAGCCAGTCGGCGACGGTCTCCATGCCGTCGGAGTCGGCGTAACCTTTAGTCACAGATGGGTTATATTTACCATAACAAATTGAATCGCGATTATAGTTGTTCCGATTATGCTCTTTGTCGTTTACCTTAACTCGTTTCTCCCCTCGCCGAACGCACCCCGGCGCGTGGCCGAGGATGAGGTTCGCAGGCCAGCGGCCCGACGGGGCGTCCCAAGGCACATCCATTTTACCCTGATGAACAGATCCTCCTCCTCCTCCCGGTGGTCGGTTATTATATCGGTCTCCCCTAGTCGTGTCCGTCCCGATCCGGCTCGCGTCGATGTTCATCGCACCACAACCCCACCGGAGGACGTTATCCACCATGCGCCCATCGGGAGGTTTCTGGGCGACGCATATGGGCTCAAGGGCGGGCTTGAGGCTCTGGCGGCCATAATACCAGCCGTCCCATTGGCGGGCGGCGTCGGTGGCGGGGGTGGTGATGTCGTACTCCCCATCACAAGAGCCGAAAATGGCTTTGCCTTTGTCATCTTTCCCGATCACCTCCCGCTCGATTCGTCCCCAGTCTTCGGGAGATAGGAACCGCTTAAATTCGTCCCACCATTTATCACCGGGGGCGTGCTCGGCCTTTGTCCAGTCATGAAGGCTATTGCCTGGGATGGATAACCCCAAACCGATCGCCGCCTTAACATAATCTCGGCGTCGGTGCTTATCGATCATCTTCGAGAGGTTGGTCGCTTTCGGAAATCCCGATCCGAACGCCCACCCGATAATTGGATGAGTGATGAACCCGGCCAGACGGATCGAGATCCCCATCAGGTCGGAGGTCCGGGACGACGCCATAGCCAGAAGGTAGCCGCCAGGCTTCAAGACCCGATAACATTCTCGCCACGTCGCCGGACCCGGAACGAACGAATCCCAGGTCTTTCCCATGAAACCGCCGCCGGTGGTGGTGTAGTCGTCGCCGTTGAGCCAGTGAGTCAGCACCTCTACGATATCAGGCTCTTTTGAAAGACCGTAAGGCGGATCGCAGACGATCGCGTCGATAGAATTATCCTCCATCTCGGCCATTCGGTCCCGGCAGCCGCCCTGGAGGATCAATCAAGCCCCTCCAGGTACTCGATCATCGCCCGCCGTGCCTCCCGTTCGGGGTCGGAGGCCCCGGCGATCCGCCCCTCGGCTGCGTCGATCATCCTGGAGACCACCTCATCCGTGGTCACAGTTCGCCCTTCGGTGGCGCTCATCCGGCGACGGAGATCGGCGAGCCGTGCCGCCGTCTCAGGTGAGACGTACGGTCGTTTTTGGGCTGGCATCACGGTGCCTCGTAGGGGATGTCCCGAAGGGCTCGGTGCCGCTTGATCTCGTCTCGGAGCTCCACCAGATCGCAGAGTGATCCCGTCCGGTCGTATCTCGCCCTGGCCTCGTCGATTCTCTTTTCGACGCGCCGAAGTCGCATTACTGACTCTTTCGACATAGTACCATATAGTACTATATAGGATATAAAGATAACGGTCGAAGAAAAGAGAGAGATGAGGCGGTCCCGGTTGGCATCTCCGAGACCGCCAAGGGAAAGGAGGGCGTTCTATGGCGCTCCATCATTATGGATTTGTCGGCCCCGACGGGTGTTTGTCAGAGCTTGGTCCGGCATGGATTTGTGACTACTCCCCGCCCTGAAGGGCGGGGCTTCTAGCTTTTGGCAGAGACTGTAGCCCCAGTCTCATCAGTTTATACGGCTTAATGCTATTTAAAGGTTCGCATAAACAAGGGAGGGGCTCTACATCCCCGGCCTAAAGACCGGGGTTTTACGCCCCTCTCCACACCCCATTCCTATAATGGACATCGAGGCCGAACCCGAACCAGGCCGCGGCGAAGCAATGAAGGGGGTGTCCTTCAGGGAGCTTATCGCGCCGCGCCCGATCCGATATGGATCGCCGTCTGCGATCCGATAGAATACCCTTATCCTATGATGATAAATAGTTTGTGGTTAAGATAGAGGGAAAGATAGATATATGATCAGATAGATATGTGGGGGCATGTCTGAAAGACTGACAGATGGCGTCGCCGTCAAGTTGACGCCGTATGTGAGGGCCGAGCTGGAGGCCGTGGCGAGAGGGAAGGGGAAACCCATGTCAGAGGTCGCCAGGGAGTACATCCTGGACGGCCTGGAGAGGGAGGAGAAATGATCCCAGTACCGAAAGATGCAATCGACGAGATCGAGCGTCTGTTCACAGAGGTCCGGCGGCTCCGGGCCAAGATCGATGAGTACGAGAGAGCCTTGGATCGCATCGCAGATCTCTACGAGCGGTGCATGGATTCATCCGCCTTGGAGATATCACAACAGGCGTACGACATGCGTTGCCTAGCCCGCGCCGTCCTGGGAGACGCGCCGAAAGAGGATATGAGAACGATATGCGAATGGCGGCGGAACGGCGACTGTCTCTATTGTGGCGATTGTGCGCACAAGGATGGGCTTGCGGGCGGATGCGCGTCCCCGTTCGGCGAGGTCGAGGTGGAGGGCGAGCCATGACACCCGACGCCATCGCCGCCGCCCTGGAGCGGATACGCCGCCTGGAGGCCCGGCCCGGATACGAGGGGCCGATGATCGCCCGCCGCCTCCAGCTCATCAGGATCATGGATAAGAAAGACTATGGAGACGATGGGGAGGCGGTCTTCGGGGATCGGGCTGTCGGGGCGGTGGTCCGGGTGGCGAAGGCCCACCGGAACCCACAGAACCACCTCGACGACTGGATGATCGATATCGAGGACGGGGGGGATTCGTTCGCCGTCCTCATAAAAGATCGCCTCGGTCACAAGATCGGGGTAGGGCAGGGACCGCTCGCCCTCGCCGCGCTCCTCGCGTGGCTGGCGGCCATAGGAGGCGAGTGACTACTCCCCGCCCTAAAGGGCGGGGCTTCTAGCTTTTGGCAGAGACTGTAGTCCCAGTCTCAGAATGTTTATCGCCGCATTCTCGTCACGGTCCATGACCAGCCCGCATTGAGGACATTCATGGACCCGATCCGATAGCGACTTCGGCACTTTAAGACCGCACCTGGAACATAGCTGACTTGTATTCCGAGGATCTACTAGAACCACCATCGAACCGGCGCTCTCAGCCTTGTACGATGTGGTTATCACTAGCATCCTCCAAGCTACGTCAGATATGCTTTTAGCCAGGTTGTGGTTTTTGAGCATGTTCGTGATATTTAGATCTTCGAAAGCAATCAGACCATATTTCGAGACTAACTGATTGCTTATCTGATGAGCGAAATCGTATCTTCGATTGGCGATCCGCTCATGAATCCGTTGGACGACTTTGAGAGCTTTCCTCCTCTCAGGAGTTCCCTTCTCATATTTGGATAGTCGTCTTTGAGCTTTGGCCAACGCCTTCTCCTCAGATCGAAAGAACCGGGGGTTATCGATCTTCTCACCGTTGGACAGAGTGGCGAAACTCTCCAGCCCTACGTCAATGCCCACCATCGACCCGTCTTTCCAGGGAGGCTTTGGAGGATCGTCGATCTCCACTGAGAAGCAGGCAAACCATTTTCCGGTCGAGGTTCGGCGGATAGTCAGCCTCTTGATCTTGCCTTCGATGGGTCGGTGGAGCTTGATCTTGACATCGCCGATCTTGGAGAGACGGAGCTTTCCAGACACCAACTTGAACCCCGACTGAGGGAAGGTGAACGAGTCGTACCATCCTCTCCCTTTGAACCTCGGGTATCCAGGTTTCTCGCCCAATTTGACCCGTCGGAAGAACGCTTTAAACGCCAGATCTACCCGTTCCTGGACGTTTTGGAGAACTTGGGAGTGGACTTCTGCCAATTCGGGCTTCTCTACTTTCCACGCTGGGAGCTTGTTGTATGTATCGAATTTGGAGACTGATTTGTTGTCTTGCTCCCAAGCGTTTTTTCGGTACGCTAGGGTTTGGTTGTAGACCCATCTGCACAAATCGAGCGTCCGCTCCATCCTTGATCTCTGGGATTTAGTAGGATAGATTCGGTACTTGAACGACTTGCGCATAGTAGTTTATCCTCTTTAATCGTATTTATAGGAATGGGGTGTGGAGAGGGGCGTAAAACCCCGGTCTTTAGGCCGGGGATGTAGAGCCCCTCCCTTGTTTATGCGAACCTTTAAATAGCATTAAGCCGTATAAACTGATGAGACTGGGGCTACAGTCTCTGCCAAAAGCTAGAAGCCCCGCCCTTCAGGGCGGGGAGTAGTCACATGTTTTGGATAAAACGGGGGGGGGGGGCTCTACATCCCCGGCCTAAAGACCGGGGTTTTCTCTACCCCTGCACCCAGCATCTATAACCATCCATGACGCCTTCGGGCGTTCCAGGGCCGGGTAGGCCCGTAGAGCCTGTGGACTGGTAGCCAGGCGAAAGCCAAAGGCTGGGGGATGAAGCAGGAATCACTAATCTCTATGCACAATTGCAACATATTGCAAAGCGAGATGCTCTTGCAATTGGCAACCGAAGGAGATGTGGATTGCCACTCGTCGATTCTCGGAGCCGTCGGCTTGCAATTGGCAACCGAAGGAGATGTGGATTGCCACAGGTAGATCGTCACTCCCATCCGGAGGATATCCTTGCAATTGGCAACCGAAGGAGATGTGGATTGCCACGATTTCCACCGCCCGCCCCCGCATCTATAATCTACGGACGTCGAGATCCCCGATCGACTTCTGCAGGAGGATACTTTTCTGCAAGCTCAAGTTCGATCTCGGCCGCCTTGTACCCTGCCATCACCAGATCGTAGTAGTACCGGATCAACATGCCCTTTTCCAGGACTCTCATGCTACGCAGGCCCCCATCAGACTCGCGAAACACCTCGATCCCGACCGGGCCAAGCGAAATCCTCAAGAATCTCGGTCCGACCTGGAAGTCGCCAACTCTCAGACCCGGGAACGCATGGAGAGTATGCTGATGACCCGGTGACAGATTGTCCAGGATCGCGTCGAGATGGGCTGGATCGTACGGTCGGAACCGCCTCAGCCGCTGACACGTTCGAGGGAACCGGTTCTGCACCGCCTCCTCGATGTCCATCGCCTTATAACTTCGAATAATGTTCACCCCAAAAACTTTGATATGTCGACAATCCGACCCCCCGTGACAAGGATGAGAAGGAGCACAGTCAGCATCATGAGGACTTCGACCTTCTTCCCCAGCATGTGCAGGTAATCTGACTGGATATCGACCTTCTTCTCGAATCTCGTAATACACTTTTCGTGGTTGTCGACCCTGCTCTTCAGAACGGCAATCTCGGAACTGGAGTACGCCCTCCACTCTGTCTCCCTGTGGTCCTTCTCAAGGTTTTCGTGCATTGGCAATGATATAGCCCCCCCCTCCAGAGATGTCTACTTCAGCCGACCACGAAGTTCCGGCCCTTCCAGCCCCTCTCCAGTCACCGTCCTCAGAATCAGATTGACTATGACCAGCAGACCGACCACTTCTTCGTCGGTGAACTCCGCAACGCCAAAGTAGGCGTTCAGCATTACTGACGCCAGATACGCCAGGTTAATCCAGCCAGTCCTCGACTTGTACCAAGCTTTCGTCACTTACACCACCTCTATAGATACTGCTACCGACCCGACCCGTTCGTCTGGATCGAACACGATCTTCTGTCCAAGCTGACTCGCGGTTTCGAATTTCGCACCGACCACGACGGACACCAACTCGTCGATGCCTTCGAACGGCATTCCTGCCACGTCTCGGTCCCGCGTCGTCTCCCTCGCATCGACAGCCACGCATCTCACAAGCACATCCGAATACTCGATATCTTCACCGATCCGATAAGACCCCAGGTATGCCCGGATCGAGTTTTCCATCGACGTCACCAAATCGTTCGGTGCAAACGAGTGAAGCTTCAACCTCACAAACACAGAGACCGGTATATGTTTGGGCAGAACGAACAACCTCGGCCAAGTCCCAAGACCCGCAAACACCTCGTAGTCCGTGTCCCCAGAGTACGATATAGCTGACACGCTACCCGCCCGATCGTCGTCAGATTCCATATCGACCGCAACACCCTCCCCCCTCCGGGTCAGTGCCGGGACCGTGACAGTGCCAGTCCGATACCTGCCAAGGACATCAATGTACGTCAGCTCGATGGCGTCCGGTCCCGTCGTATAGTCCAGAGGACGGACGAAGAGTTTCCCTCCCGCAGACGTCCCCAACCCCAACAGATGCGAACCCGAACCGCGTGCTTCCGCCAGCTTCGTCCCCCGTGCCGTCACACCCGCAGACACATTCTCGTCTATGGCGGCCGACAGTGGCTCGTGGTCGCCATACAGCCCCACGTCCGAATCGATGATGATATTCAGGTCGCCCTGTCCAACATTATCGATCCCAACTTCCGACACGCCCTCTTCCGCCGCCAAGTTCTCGGACAGCGTTGGGATGGTGGCCCGGCCAGGTACGAGCACTTTCCAGATGTACCTCCGCCTCAGTTCGTCATCCGTTTCGGGATCCGCCCCCCCTGACGTTTGAAGCGGATTCTCGACTATAGTGATGAGAGGATCAATCCGATCGACAACCGAAACGATCGAGTACTCGGGAACGTTCCCCCTCTGTCCGCGTTCCATGCACCGGATCCCGCACACCGCTTGGAGGTCGCCTGCCGGTATAGTCGTCGTCTCGGCCGTCTCGAAAATGACAGGCTCCCCATCTTGGACAGGCCGACTCAACCTCGTCCCTTCCGGGATCGTTACATTCTCCGAGACAGGATCGGTCAACCCAAACACGACGAACCCGGTTGAATACGTGCCCAGGGACCGACCTTCCGGCAACCGATCTATAACGAGCGCATCGAGATGACGGCCAGTGGCCGTCCTTATGGATAGGTTCGAGTTCATCGTATAGATCAGCCGTTCCAACTTTTGGATCTGGACGGCCATCGATTCGTTGATCTGGCCCAGGACCCGGAACGGTCCGTACCCCTTCAACTGCGGATTGAGCACCCGCTGCGTAACCATCATCTCATCAGCAATCTGCTTCGTCGTCCTGGTCCTGACCACCATCAGATCGACCCCCTAGACGTCTCGGTTGTCACCCATTCGTACGGTCGGAGCGACTCCGATATCATGTTCGACATCTGAACCACCTCGCCCGGATCGTACAAGAACCTGATCGCGTCGTCCGCCATATAGACTACCACGTAGATGGAATTCCGACCGATAACAGAGATCGATACGCGTGTGACACCGAACTCCGGGAACCACTTTTTCAGGTCGTACTCAAGATTGACCCTCAGGGACGCGATATTGTCACCCGTCACGGGCCGGTGCAGATACTCGTAGAACGTCGAACCCTGCTCCGGGTCTAGCAGCTCCCCCTTTGGAGTAGCCAAAAACAGTAGGAGGCGCTGGTGCATCAGCTCCGAGTCGGTCCGGGTCAAAGCCAAGTCTCCGTCCGGCGTCAGGACCAGATCAACAGATCTGTGACACTTCAGTTCTCCCATGCTCAGGTCCATATTCAGTTTCAGATCTCCCACCATTTCCACCAGCCCCAGCCAACCAACCAATCGACTCCCACTCAGCACGAACAGGTGTGATGGTAGCAGTGCCCATCAATCCTCTGGTTCCCGTGGTTGTGCACCATGGACGTGACCTCGTCAATCAGTGGCGCATCAAGAGTGATCTTGGTCGCCGCCTTTATCAAGATGTCTTCTTCCTCGGAGACGATCGAGATTTTTCGGGGCGTAATCACGATAATCTCGCCGTCCGGCAAGATCCGAATGTACCCCGAGTCTTCGCCGTCGACTTCGAGATTGTTAATCCAGATCTCACCGTCCGGCTCCAAAGTGATCCGAGCCCCCTCGATGATCGGCGACCCATCCCCATCACATCCACAGACCTCGCCAGACTCTTTTGATCTCGACTGGATCTCGATCTTGCCGTCCGGGAAGAACTTGATATGGCCTTTCGGCACCTCGTCGACCCGGTTCTCGATATAGACAACCCCATCGTCATCGAAGAACATCGTCGACCCGCTCAGGTGGTGGTGCCACGTCCTGTTATCCTTCCCACATGAAGCCAGCGAGTTCTCGGACAGAGCCTTGAACCACGAACATCCCCGGAGGATATGGTCCGGTCCCGTACAGGTCTTGCACCTAGGTTCGTCGTTGCCCGGCTTGCAATTTTTCACAAAAATCCAGTCTCGCCCAGAACCACCTTCCCGTTCGTCCCACCATTTCAGGCAGTCGGGATTGCGAGGGAGGGGATGGGCCGTCCAGTTTCGGTCCCCGTCTTTGGATGGTCGATCCCATGGAGTGAACTTCCAGACCTGGTCGTACGTCTTTTGGTTGCATCCCGGCCTACAGACCGTCTCTTGCTCGACGTTGGGGATCGTCCCCAGGAGAACCCCCTTCTCGTTGGAGTACCACAGAATGACAGCCAGATCTCCGACCCGAGGAGTGTAGGGATGACCCGCAAACCGACCGTGGTTGCGTTGGAGGATGTTGACTCGCCAACGCATCGCATGTTCGCCGATCGGCATCGACCTATCCCTCAAGTTCCCATCAATCTGATCCAGATCTCCGATCGCCCCTCCGTCCATCGTTCGTTGAAGCGGTTCGATGTGAGGCAGGATCTTCTCGACCGCCACGATCTCTATCCGGTTGACCTGAAGCTGGTCCCGCCTCGTTTCGTCCGTCAGCCGAGACAACCTCGTCTGACCGATCATTTTTCAGCCCCCAACAGTTCCATCAGCGAATCTCGTAGAGCCAGGTATCTCGGAGAGTTTGTAGGGATCTGTTTTCCATATCCAGGACCCGGAGTGTCCTCGACGAAGATTAACATCGGTTCGTCGATCCCGGTAATCGGAATCATCGATACCTTGACTCCGTTCTCCGCTTCCCATCCCGCTATATCGGCCACGCCGTCGTCAAAGGCTCCTTCCTCGAACGCATTATACAGAGGCGCGTGATCGTCGAAGAACTGTTGTTGTGCGTCATATTCTTCGTCGTCGGTAGGCAGAGGGGCTGCCGGAGACGTTGCCACCCACACCATTTCGATATTTGGATCCCAGATTCCGCCTGCCGTCGCCTCGGTTGATACTTCGAGCTCGACTTCGAGACCCCGCATCGAGTACTCGATCACCCTCCGGATAACCAACCCCTCCACAGGGATGCGCCGGTCTCCGAGGTCCTTGGCCCCCCCACAGTGCGCGGAGTTCTTCACGCCAGCGTACCAATGCGCATAGGACAGGATCGGAGGAGTCCAACCGATCAGTCGGGGTCGGGCCACGTTTTCCGCGACCTTGTAATAGCGGATCAGCATGTCCGCTCGCTGCTCAACTAGATCCTGGGTCGTCAGGTTCGGTTGAACAAACGTCGGCGACCGGATCTCGCCATGTTTCGCTATCGATGCGGGGTTCTCCACGTCTGCATACAGCCGTTGATGAGTCTCGTGTGGAGCATACTCGCTGCTAGGAGGGTTCACTCCCGACCCAATGACGCGGACCTTGTTCTTGTGACCAAGCACAGAGAACGTCTCGTCTGGATTTTGCATCCACGGATCGATGTCGTACCGACCCCGAAGCATCTTCGGGTCGGTGAAATAGAGCGTACTCTCGCCACCATCGTCAGATTCTGCCATGTACCAAATGCAGCCAGCCCTGCCAGCGAGAAACGTCAGAGCGGTCTGATAAGAGACAGCGTTCGCTTTGATATTGTTCCACTGGAAGTCGAACGCCTCGTCCGCCTCGTCCGCTATATCGATTTGGTACTTCAGGGGACGATAGTCCCCTTCTCCTGCGTTGAACATGTCCAACAAGTAGGCGACCACTTCAGATATTTTGCGTTGCTTGATATCTACCTCTTCCTCGATGAACTCCGAGAGGGGGCCGACTTTGCAGGAAGCTTCGATCTTCACCTGACCGGGCGAGTACGATACTTTCTGGACGACCCCCTCGGTCAGGTTGAACGCCACGAGAGAGTTCCCCTCGCACCATCGCCGGTCGTTCTCGATCCGGACTGACAGAGTCTTCTGCGTCTCGAACAGACCCGTGAACATGTCGTTGATATTGATGAGCGTAATATCAATCTTGTCCGGCTCGTTGTGATTGATGTTCTCGTCCGCCCGAATTGAATCGACCCAGTCCGATACGTCGTTCCCATCAATCACTACGATGTGGTTCAGAGCCATCCCGACCTCCTAGATCTCGTCGAGTTCGTCGTCCCCGCCGTTCGATGGCGTGACCGGAGCCGACGGGACAAATTCTCCACCATCGTTCGCTTCGATCAGTTGCAACGTCACGTTGTACCTGTGATCGTCCGTGCCCGGATGCTGAGACATCCGCTTCCGTTCTAGGTACATGCAAATCTTGTGGAGTGACGTTTCGACGAGATGGGGGCCCACCCCCAGATCTCTGACTTCGTTCATCGCCGCATCGTGTGTGACCTCGTACGTGATCGTTGCAGTCCATAGAGCCAACGGCTGAGTGACCTGCGTAATGGGTTTCCGTCCCACAGGGTACTTCTTCTCGATCCCGTACACCTGCTCCCAGACTATATCTTTGGGGTTCGGTCTAGACGGCGTCTCCGATCCGAGTGGCACGCCGAGGCGAACACTCCCGATCTTGACACGGACCCGCCCCCGCATCTGATTCATCTCTTCCGGCATTTCAAAATCAACTCCTCAACCGTTAAACTGCGACTCGCCACGCAACGTGAGACGTTCCAGATCTCGGCGAAGCCTCCAGACAAGATCGTCGATATCGACCGCCGAATCGACCCGCTCGATGGACGTCAGCGGACCGTCAACGTACAGGTTGATCGTAGTCCCCGTCCCCTCTGGCTGGATTCCAGAGATCGCCTCCGCCAACCCCCCCGGAGTACCGCCGCCTCTCGACCGGACGTGCCCCTCCAAGAGTTGGTTGACCAACTTCTCCGCGATCGTCTGTTTTTTCACAACTTTGGCGGGGACGACCTCTTCTCTCTCGTGGATGACCCCCGCCCCAGACCGTAAGACTTCGCCACCTTCCTGAAGACCGAAGAATCCCTTCGCCCGTTCGACATATCCTGGTTTTTCCGACGAGCCGGCCTCCTCAAGCCCAACGTCTTCGGACCGAAGGGTCGAAGCACCCGCCGGGAGGGTTCCCTCGCCTGTGAAACTGCGCCCTTCGCTCCCACTGCTCATAGGCATCACAGCGGCCTCCGTTGCCCCTTCTCCAGTGGGAGGAGCGGACGTCCCCACCTTTCCGACCTCCATCGAGGTTTCCTGTTCTTCGACGACCGGCACTTCCTGAGCCGCCGACCCCGAAAACGCCTTCTCGATCGCCTTGGCGCGATCGATGTCGTAGCCCCTCGCCCTAGCAGCTTCGATGTCCAACGACACGAGCTTCTCCTCGAACAGAGGCTTGTGCTTGTCTGGGACGTTTTGGAACTCTGGCCAAGAGAGTGTGTCGGATCCGTATTTGCCTTTCAGCGTGTCCGCGTACAAATCCTTGGCTTTGTACTCAACTACATAGACTTCGCCAAGGTGCCCCTTCGTCCGGAATCGTTCGACACCTGTCAGTTCCTTCATCGTCTCCCGTTCGGTCATCCCAGCAGCCTTCGCCGCAGCGACGTCTCTGGAGGCGGTCGCGGAGGTGATCGCGCCGCCGACCCCTGGGATGCTTTGGAGTGCTTTGACGATCACGTCCCCAATCTTGGTAGCTATACCGTCGACGCGATCCCCTTCTTCGTCATACCCACCAAACAAGATCCGCTTCAGCTGATCGTACCAGTTTCCGAGCGAATCCCACAGATCTTTCAGTCGAGCGTAGGATTCTTTGAGCCAGTCGACGACTCTCGACAACCAATCCGGGATCAGACCCATCAGCCAAGCCCGAAGTTTCTCTTGAAGATCCCAGATAGAAGCCAAGATCCAGGCCAGAAGGTCGGGTACCTTTTTCCCGAGCGCAGATACCAGGACGCCGGGCAGAGTGATTTTTAGCACCATCCCAACCGCCGCACGGAGCGCCTGTTCAAGACCGACCCCTTCAAGACGAGACTTCGCCGAGTCAACGATATCAAGAAGGGCTTGCCACTTTTCCATCGCCCAATCGAGACCTTTGGTAATCGCCCCACCGATGTCAACACTCGACAGAGCTTTCCATGCCCGTTGCAGCCAATCCGTCCTCGTGTAGACCAGGTAGAGTACCGCCGCCACAACCAAAAGGGCGACTATCAGAGGACCACCGAGAGCCGCCCACGCCGAAGCCGCCGCCAGTTTCAGTACACCCAGGGCACCGGACAGGACGCCGACCGCCCCGGAAGCGAACCCAGCACCTATCCCAAGCCCCTGCAGGGTGATGATCGCGCCAGCCAACTGGCCAACCATGAGTATTGCAGTAGACGCGATGAACGCAAATCCTATTCCCAGCGCGACCCATTTCGTGGCGGACGGGTACTTGGACGCCAGGTCGACCGCCATGCCAAGATATTTGGTGAACAGTTCGAACGCCGGAAGAAGAGCCTGACCGAGTGTCAGAGTCAACTCTTCATACGCCACTTTCATGTCTCGGGTCGAGTCGACAATCGTCTCTTGACCAGCGTTCATTTTCGTCATGTGCTTGGTCGCAATCTCAATAGCGATCATCTTGTCGATTTCCTTGTCAGAGACGCCCTGAAGCTCCGGCATCGCGGCCTTCCGCTTCTCTCTCTCCTCCTCGACGTCCGCCTGTCTGAGATTCAACCCTGCAATCACATCGTTCAACGACTCGACGTTGTTCCGAAACGAGTCGAGATATTGAGATAAGTCGCCGACCGACTTGATGTTCGGTTTCGCTACATTGCCTGTGAGGACGGTCTTCTCCAGTTGGTCCATGAAGTCAAGCAGAAACGTCGGATCTTCCCGGACTCCAGGCAGACTTCCAGCGACGCTTGCCGCCATCTGAGCTGCCATCTGAGCCCGGTCAGATCGGGCGACGCCTTGTACCCCGGTCGCTTCGGACACCCAGCCTTTCATCGCCTCCGCAACCATCGGCTCGGACGTCTTCTCGACCATCTGGATGTAGCGCTCGAAGTCCGCCGCCTTGTACGACCCCATGATGGACAAGCCGCCAGTGGACGCCGCCACCATTTGGAGACCGCGTTCCACTCCTGACAGCTTTGCTTGGAACGCGCCCAATTTCCCCCCCGCTCGGGCAGCGTCGTCCGCCGCCCTGTTGAGACCCGCCCCCATCGCCGCCGCCGCAGAAGCCCCCTTTCCAAGAGAGGTAGACGCTTTGTCAGCAGCGTGCCCGACGCCCACTGCGGCCGATGCCGCCGCCGCCGCCGAGCTTGACACGGAACCGAGGGACGCCGACGTTGCGATTGACGCGGTACCAATTTTCTTCAGAGAATCAGACGCCTTGTCACGTACAGATGCCTCGATCGCCGTGTCAAGGTTCTTGATGTCGTTCGCCTGCTTCTTGATGCCAGCGAGTTCCTTGGTGGCACGGTCGGCTAACGCCACCTTGAACACGAGATCTCTGACTGTCACCATGCTAATCCCACCCCGTTACGGCAGCCCGTACCGCTCGCGGAACTCTTTTTGTTCCTCCCTCTTCTTCCGGAGGTAGTCATCGATCCCGCCCTCGATGTGGTCGCCGCGTTCCGTCTGTCGCAGCTTGCAGTACTGTTCGGTCGTCATCCACTCGCTGCCGCCGTGCCAATCGACCCCATCGCCGACCGACCCCGCAGGATGTGTTGAAGGGACCGACGACATCATCGTCGACCCGTCCCCCCCTCCATCGCCAGCCTTCAGCTTGGCCTCTTCCGCCGCGCACCACAGAGCACCCAGCATCTGGAACGTTGTCAGATCGTACGGGTCGGACCCTCCGAACCTATATCCTCCGAGCCAGAGCCCGAAGATAATTTGGCCGTCGGTCGACCGAAAAAACCCTCCACGTCCCCCTCGGTGATCGCAGACAAGTCGAGGATCTTCATCCCGATCTCGATTACAGACATCCCTATCAGGTCGTCAAGCAGATCGGAAATATCGTCCTCCGGGTCGTCGACCACAATCCCTACCTTCGCAACACGCCGCATCAGGTCCAGAGCCGTTCCTTCCCCCATCATCTGGGCGACGAGCCGGTTCTTGGACGACTCGTCGGAAGGATCAAACTCCGAGAAGTCGACGCCTTCTTGGTCCGACCCCGTAAATATAGACATCATCTCAGAGTCGCGGAGCGGTCGGACTGTAACGACGGCTCCATCGTACGCACTGAGGGCCACGTCTGCCCTGCGGTTGATTCCGGCGAGGACGTCCTGCCTCGTCAGTTTCTTCCTTTTCTCAATCTTGGCCATGTAAATCAAATCTCCTGAAAAACAGGTCCGAGACAGGACCCCGTCTACATCGGAGTCCGTCTCATAGCCTTGAACTCATACTGCGTCATGATGGTGTCATTGAGCGGATAGTCTCTACCAGCACGAGTGATCTTGCAATTGATGAGCTTCTCGAACGTCGCGGAGTTGACTTCTTGGGTCGTGACCGTCCGTGCCGGATCGCCCTCTCCCGCGTCTTCGCTTTGGCCCTCGTAGAAGCCAGGCGGATGGGGGTCGTACTCCGCGAGCCGGTTCATGATGAGGATGGCGAACCACTCCGGGACGCCCTCGTCGCTCTGGTTCTCCAGCATATAGGTCAGAGCGTGCTTGTCCTTCTCGTGAAGCCACGTGCCAACATCGAACGACCCTGCAAACCCAATGTTGTGGGTCGACAGATCGTACATCAGGTGGGATCCCGTCCCCCACTCTTCTTTGACCTCCACGGTCTTGCTGTACGCCAGCCGCTTGGCAGGGAAGTACGCGTCCTTGATCTGGATGACTATATCGTTGCTAGACTGGGCTTCGATCCTGTACGCTCCTGAGATTCTTACTGCCATCTCTTAACCCTCCTAAGCCACCTTGTCGGACCAGTAGCCCGTCGACAAGACCACCCGGATCCTCTGGACATGACCTACTGGCTGGATCCAGAGATCAACATCGAGCCGGTTCTTGTCGTGGTAGTTCGTCTTGACCTCGACCCAGAAGTCGTCCAGAACCTGGAGGTAGACCATTTCCTCGAAAACCGCTTCGAGAGTGCCCTTGAGACTCGCCATCGTCTGCCGGGTCCGCCGTTTGTGGTAGAACCGCTTCGAGACGTAGTTCAGCACGACCATACAGTAGGCGACCGTCCTCATGTCGACGGTCTTGGTGAAGTTCGGGTCGGGATTTGTCGTAACCCCCAGGTACGGCAGGATCCCTGTCGATTTGATGAGGACATCGACGCCGTTGTAGGTCAGGACGTCCACAACCTCCTGCTTGAACGTGACCAGCAGCGAGTTCGCTCCCTGGATGGCGTTCGTGTACTCTGCGGCCGAGTCGCCCAGCTGGATACCCGCTTCCGTTCCCGCCCTGGCGACCGCCAAATTCTGTTCTGGGGATCCCGCGTCCCAGCCGTTCCCAACAATCACCAGGAACGGGTTGTTGTAGGACGACTTGAGCCGGAGCAGTTCCTGCATCGTCGAGTTCTTTTTCGCAGCAACAAACCCGATCATCGGGATGAACCTGTTCGCCGCCTCCGTCAGCATCAGAGAGAATCTCGGAATCAGGTCGTTCGATCCCAGGACAACCTCGTGGTCGCAAATGACACAAGTCGTAGGCACGACCGACTGAGGGAGGTTCATGGTCTGTTCCATGGCATCGACCCAATCGTTCACAGTGATCGCCGACCCATCCAACCCGCCTGTCAGAACGTAATCGATCCCGGTCTTGGGCAGATGCGTCTTGCCAGGAACCGGCTCGAACCGGACGAGGCTAGACGTGAGAAGAGCCGCCTGCATCTTGACTATCGATGACACGTTGAACGTCTCGATGGTCCGATTGTCGGTAATCGTCAAGTACCGCGTCTTGTGTTCGACCGACGCCTCGATCACCTCAGATGTGGTCGGTGCCTCGCCTTCGAAGAAGGTCATGCTGCCTTCGGTCTTGTTGATGTACACTTTCCCAGCTTCAAGGCTTTCGGTGGCGTAGACGATTCCCAGCGCCTCCCCGCCCACCGTCACAAAGTTGTCAGACGATTCGACCAGGTCCGCGTTCTCGAAGTAGTACGGGCCGACCGTACCATCGCCGACAGTCAGAAGGAACTCGAATCCAGGGTACGCCCCGTCGTCGATCGTCATCCTGATCTGGTTTCCCCATGCACCAGGACTGGTCGCTACGACAGTACCTACCGTCTCAGGGTCTCCTATGTCGTCAGTCAGATCCAAGTCCGCCGTCTCGTGCCCGCTTCCGCCCACCCGGATGGCAGCCACGACGTCCGCACCATTACCGAACAAGAGCTGGCAGCCTTCGTACAGGTCGCCTTGGTAGAACGTCTGCCTGGCATCGGCAGATGAACCTAACAGGATCGGTTCGGCGATCGGTCCTCTTGCCGCCGTCCCGATGATCGCAGCCACGCCCCGACCTATTACCAATGGGACTCGGCCGACCGACCGGATCTCGACCGTCAGCCCCACGACTGAGAATTGTGGTCCGTAAACCAACATTGTTTGATCCCCCCCATCACTCCATCACGAACCCGGCGGATTTGGGTGCAGGTTCGGTCTTTGCCTTTTTCGCCGGAGCTGGTTTTTTGGTCTGTCCTGAGGGAGGATCTGCAGTAATCCGGTCGTTGGGCTCGCCACCCGCTCGGATCTGCCGTACATACTCCTCGTCAGTTATCCAGCCACGTCGATACGCGTCTATAAGACGTACGTTCATTCTAATCGTCCTCCTCCACCTCGTACACGAGTCTCGCAGAAATGCCGAACCCCACTCTCATAGCATCCTGGATCACGTATTGTAGGTGCTTTGGACTCCCTCCAGAACCGATATCGACTCCAAAACGTCTAATCGCTGGCACTGATTCGGAGTAGCCTAACTCGCCTTCAAACTGTATATCCGACACAGATCTATAAATAATGTTGCCGTGGCTGTCGATATACGACGTGTTCATGCCCGTCTGCAAAATATCATCCACACGCAACTTGTCCCGGACCATGGTCAGTTTGAGCCGGTTCCTCAAGATCTCGACTGCAATAGCATGGCCGACCTCGTCCCGTTCGGCGGGATTTTTCGTCTGAAAATCAATCGATAGCGTTGCCTTTTCGTGGTACCCCCAGACTTCGTCATATAGCAACTTCCCTTCGTCGTCCGTTACAGAATTGGCGTGGAGAAACGAGTCGAAGAACCGGAACCGACCCGTCGGAGTCAATGTCAGCACGAGGATCGGTGGCGTGGCAGCACTTGTCCACTGGTCGGACCAGACCGCCGGGTACGTCGTCCCATTGAACGTCTTCGGGATCCACTCGTATATAGCTTGGATTTGCGCGAGACTGAACGCCACCTAGACCACCTCACCACTGGAACGTCATCAACTGACGCGCGTGCCGGACAGGTTCTTCCGGATCCAACTCGTCGAAATACTCGTCCATCTGATCCTTCAGGTAGTTCAGGACTGCCGACCAACTCCGGGCTTCCGCCCCCTGGACGGGAGTCCATCTCCCTGTAGCCGGATCGTACGAGCCAGGGTGGATGTCGTGGGACCGGGTCGCATAGGTCAGGGCCGCGAGGTACGCGGCAGCCGACACTTTGGCAGCCCAGACGAGATCAGGATCTTCGCCGCCTTTGAGTCGCTTGTTCACTCTCGGTACGGCCCGATCAATCCCACTCTGGACCGCGTCGTTTGGGAGCTCCGACGCCTCAGGAACGTTTATCGCGTCCCGGACCGCCTTGATCGTGATTTCCGTCATAGGATCACCTGGGGCGCAGGGGCAGCGGAAACCCCGGTCTTCAGGCCGGGGAGGAGCGTGCCCCGCCCGTTGTATCGAAAACTATATATCAACTGAACCATTTCTTCAATACAATGCTTAA
>Ga0334894_1001526_pt1 | contig 19085 bp, 18 predicted proteins | sample GraSluR3_MG_6_FD_207225 | JGI IMG/M metagenome (GOLD analysis project Ga0334894, IMG submission 207225) | Sludge microbial communities from methane-producing bioreactor in Wageningen University, Netherlands - Granular Sludge_12_05 R3 | ecosystem: Engineered > Bioreactor > Anaerobic >... | reverse complement strand
CTGTTTCCTGTATGCAAGAGGCTTGAACAGGGTTTTCTTGCAAAGCATCTTGTCTTCCATCTCCTGATCGTATGGAATCACATTGCTAACGGAAATCTTTTCAGCCCACACCTTGGTGGCAAAGCTCCTTAGCTTTGACAGGTCCTCGGCATTGTCCTTTGTCACAACAAACGCTATTCCAAGGGTCAGCTTCTTGTTTTTGCCCTTGTTCATCCTTTTCAGGGTCATGAGATTTTCAAATACTTCTCCAAAGTCAGCACCCTCACGTATTTCATTGAACTTTCCCACATCCATACTGTCAACTGAGACCCAAAGGTTCTTCAGGCCAGCATCCATAAGCTTCCTAATATTTTCCTCGGTTAGGTTGGTACCGTTTGTTGTGATTTCAGTCCTTATTCCAAGGTCGCTGATACTCTTGATCATATAATAGATATCAGGATGGTGTGTTGGCTCACCGAAGCCTCCAAACATCACAGAGTCGATGGTCTTGATTTCCTTTATACCCTTAAGGAGCCTGTCGAACTCCTCCCGCTCCATAAAGCCCATGGTCTCCTTCCAGGTCTTTCTTATGCAGGTAACGCAATTGAGATTGCAGGCTGCCGTTGGCTCAATATAGAGCCTCTGTACGGAATGGATTGAGGGAGCAAGTACGAGCTTACCGTTATCCTCATAGAATATGTACTCCTGGTGCCTTCCCTGATGCTCCTTTTCCAGTGCCTCTTTGGGTATCTGGAGAGAACCGTTCTCATTCTTTTCAATAAATATATGCTTCTTCATTTGATCACCTTTCTAAATTTACTTTTGCCTAGATGGGTACTGCCAGCTGGGCCAGCATTATCACCACTGTCAAGGTGACAGCACTGAGTACAGTAGATGTCAGCACTGCCTGTGATGCAAATTCAGGATTGTTGTCAAATTCCATGGATGTAAGGGCAACATTGACTGCTGTTGGCGCTCCCATTGCAATTATCAGGACCTGGGCAGTTATCCCCTCAAGTCCCATAAAGATCACAACGGCAAAGCCTATCAGCGGAGCAATCAATAGCCTTAGAATGTTTGAAAGATATATTCTAAGGTTCCCAAGCCTGAAGCTTGTCTCCCTAAGCTGTGCCCCCAGTGTAATAAGGGCAACCCCTGCATAGGTTGTGCTCATTAGGCTTAAGGATTGCCAAAGGGGATCCCAAATTGACATATTGATTCTTCTTAATATTATACCTGTAATCATTACATAAATAAAGGGCATCCTGAAAACATATCCCATGGCCTTTCTGGCATTTCCTCTGCTGCTGCCTATTGTGAACATACCCACTGTAAAGAAGAATACATTGTGAACCAGCATTATTATTGCCTGGATTGAAACCGCAATGGGGTTTGTGTAAAGAAGCTGCATAAGTGGAAGGCTCAAATTCCCGGCATTGTAGAAGGTTGTTGAATTAACAAATACGCTTGTATCCTCTGGAGAATAACCCCTAAGCCTTGCAATTACAAATGAAATCACATACATGGCTGTCATTACAAATGCGGTTGCAAGGGATACGGATAATACGATCTCACCACTTAGCTCACTTTCATAGACCTTGACGAAAAGTACAACCGGCAGCAGAAGGTACAGCTGCAGCTTGACAAGACTCCTGACATCAATTGGCAAAATGGACCTGATTCCATAGCCTGCAAAAATTGTGATAAAGAGTGGAAATATTATATTGAAAAATGTATAGATAAAATAGCTCATAGGGTCTCTCCATTATGTATTTGGGGCACAGATGGACTGCGCCCCATTTTTATTTTCACTTGGGTAATACTATCTTGTCCATTGTTATATCCTTGATGCTGCTACAGCCTGTCATAAGCATGGTGTCCTTCAATTCTGCAATAAGCTTCTCTGCATGAAGCTGGACCCCTTCCTCTCCTCCGCCGATAGCCATGATTGTAAAGGTTCTTCCTATAAGAACAGCATCTGCTCCCAGGGCAATTGCCTTAAACACATCTGCACCTGTTCGGATTCCTCCGTCTACAAATATCTTCATCCTGTCACCAACAGCCGCCCTTATTTCAGGCAGAACCTCAGTTGTTGCAGGGGTGTTGTCAAGAACCCTTCCTCCGTGGTTTGAAACCACTATTCCATAGGCTCCTGAGTCAGCGGCCTTTCTGGCCCCTTCTGCAGACATCACACCCTTTATTATGAAAGGAAGCCTTGTCCCCTTCACAATTTCCCTTAGATCCTCAACGGTCTTTGTAAATACAGGCTTGCCTGATTTGGCCAGGTGTACAAGTCCGGCAGAATCTATGTCCATAGCCAGGGCTAGAACATCAATTTCTTCAACAATCTTTATTTTCTCCATTACCATCTCCTGTGACCAGGGCTTTAGGGTTGGTACCCCCCAGCCTTCCACAGCCTCAAGATGCTGGAGTGGCTCATCAAAATATGTAGGGTTTGCTCCGTCCCCTGTAAATGCCGCTATTCCAGCATTCTTTGCTCCAATAAGGGTTCTTCTGTGATATTCTCCCTCGGCGATCCTTCCACCGTAATTTATGTCCATACCACCTATTGGCGCTACAAATATTGGTGCGGTAAATTCCTTGTCAAAAAGGTTGATGCTGGTATCCTGTCCCTTTCCTTCATAGATCATATCCATTACTACCTTTACCTGTTGGAGATAATTGTAATTCCTGATGAAGCTGTTGCCTGTGCCTTTGGCACCAACTCCTGGAACCCAGCCTCTACAGGCGACCCCATTGCACTCCTTGCATACCAGACACAACGGTGCCAGAATTTCTTTTGCATTTTCCCTGATTTCATTATAGTCCATGGTCATCCTCCTTAAGCATTTGATCAATAAAGAATCAAATATTTTTCTATATACCATTATAACACTAATGCAGTAAAAACTCACTGCCATCTATTCAATTTCGACAGATGACAGTGAGCTTTTATCTATATATAGGGGATAAACAACAAGCTATTCTACTTCGAATCCTTCTACCTTTGCATTGAATGAATACTCAGCTGACGGGAATTCTCCCTCAACACTTTCCTTGTGGAATTGGTTTAACCCATCAACCATTGCCTTTCTGATGTCGGCAAATTGCTTTACAAATTTAGGCTTGAACTCACCATACATATTCAAAAGATCCTGTGTGACCAAAACCTGACAATCTACATATGGACCAGCTCCAATACCTAACACAGGAATGCTTACTGATGCCGTAAGAGCTTTTGCAACTCCTTTAGGCACACACTCCAGCACTATTGAAAATGCACCTGCTTCTTCAAGTTTCTTTGCATCTTCGATAAGCTGTTTCGCACTTTCCGGTGTTCCTCCCTGAACCTTGAATCCTCCCAGCATTCCAGCTGTCTGAGGTGTCAAACCTATGTGTCCCATAACAGGTATCCCAGCCTTAACTATGGCTCTTATTGTATCAGCCATCTCTGCGCCACCTTCAAGCTTGACGCAATCGCAGCCGGTTTCCTTATATATTCTGTTTGCAGTCTGAATCGCCTGCTCTATGCTCACATTGTAAGTTCCAAAAGGCATATCTCCAACGATAAATGTGTCTGGAGCCCCCTTGACCACTGGTTTGATGTGATGCAGCATATCTTCAAGTGTCACTGCAGTTGTTCCATCATATCCAAGCATAATCATTCCCAATGAATCTCCCACAAGGATTATGTCTACATCACTTTCGTTGACAATCGATGCAGTGGTAAAATCATATGCAGTTACATATGTAAACTTTCTGCCTTCCTCTTTATACTTCTTGAAATCTCCAATCGTCATCTTTTTCTTGTTTAATTCCTTATGAACTGACATTATATTCACTCCTTTTATATCTCCGTTTAACCTACTTGCAATGCTATTTGAAGAACTTTTTTCCATACAGGTGCTTGACTATGTAATGATCAAGTAGTCTAACAGATTTACTTTAGTATGAGCTTTCCATCAGCTATTACTTAATCATTTCTTGGTCTCTCCTAGTATTGCTCTTCCTTCAGCTTAACAAGCCTTGTCAAAAGGGCATTAACTGGCGTCTTGATATTGTGCTTTTCACCTTCTCTTACTATTGCTCCATTGATATTGTCAATCTCAGTCCTTCTCTTGTTAATTACATCCGATAGCATAGAGGAAACATTCTCTCCAGTTACCCTGCTGATCTCTTTGAAATGGGTTACCGCATCTGGTGTCTCCAATGTAATTCCGGAGGCATCGGCCACTAACATTGCTTCATTGACTGCTTCTTCAGCCAATGATTCAAGCTCAGGGTAATCCAGGATTTCTCCATTCTTTAATCCTGTTATCGCAGTCATTGGGTTGATTCCTACATTAACCAAAAGCTTATCCCAAATCAAGCCCATTACATTGTCTGATACTGAAACCGGTTCCAACTTAGCATCTCTGAATACATCAGCTATTTTCTTGATTCTGTCGGTTGTCTCTCCGTTAAGTTCTCCTATTACTGTTGCACCATGGCCTGCATGCTTTACCCTACCTGGCCCTAAGAGGTTAGCTCCATGAGATGTGGTTCCTGAAATGATTTGTCCTTCCTTCACTACGGTTTTTATCTTCTCTATATTTCCAAGACCATTCTGCAATGTAAGAACAACAGTATTTTCCCCTATTACAGCCTGGTTAGACTTTATTGCTAGGTCTGTTATGGTTGATTTTACAAACACTATCGCCAGGTCAACAACCCCAACTTCCGAAGGATCTGAGGTTGCCCTGATATTCTTTATGTATCTGTCACCACTTGTCCCTTCAATCCATAATCCGTCCTTATTTATATTGTCGATATGCTCCTGGAATACATCTAGAAAATATACCTCATTGCCAGCTTCTGCAAGAAAGCCACCATAAATGCTTCCCATGGCCCCGGCACCAATTATTACAACTTTCATTGTCCCAGCCTCCTGATATCATTCATCTTATTGGATTACTCGTATTTGTTAAACAACTTTTGAAAGTCCTCAAGACTGTCCTTGATGTGATATACATGCTTATCTTCAGGGAAATTCTCTCCCTTGACATCATCAACGTACTCCTTGAAGGCATTTGTGATCACTTCAGCTACGTTTGCGTATTTCTTAACAAATTTCGGTGTAAAGGCCTGGAACATGCCAAGCATGTCACCACAGATTATCAGCTGGCCGTCGCATGGCAATCCTGCTCCGATTGAATATACTGGAATAGACAATTTGCTCGCTATAAATTCAGTAAGCTCAGGTGGTACAGCTTCAAGAAGCAATGCAAGTGCTCCTGCCTCTTCAATTGCGATGGCATCCTTAATAAGGTCCTCAGCACTGTCTACATAAAGTCCTTGAGCCTTGAATCCTCCCAACTGGCCTGCACTTTGAGGTGTCAATCCGATATGTCCGATAGCAACAATACCTGCATCAGCAATGGCTTTGATTCTGCTTGCAATTCGAACTCCACCTTCAAGCTTTATTGCATCAACATCTGCTTCCTTAAGGAATCTGACTGCATTCTCAACAGCATCCTCATCACTTTTATGGTATGATCCAAATGGCATATCTCCAACAACAAATGTGTTAGGGGCGCCTCTTCTAACTGCCTGACAATGCGATATGCAATCGTCCATTGTTACAGGAACTGTTCCCTGATAACCTAGAACTACCATCCCGAGAGAGTCTCCCACCAGTATCATATCCATTCCAGCTTGCTCTGCAAATGAAGCTGTAGGAAAATCATAAGCTGTTATCCATGCAACCTTTTCTTTATTTGATTTCATTTTGTGTAAATCAAGAATGCTCTTCTTTTTTGCCATTATGTCCCTCCTAAATAATTGTATAACTCAACTTTTACTCCAAATTTAGTCTATCTTTGGAATGTCTTCCTCTGACATGTGGAAGGCTTCCTCAGGTGCTGGATAGGATCCACTCTTGACATCCTTGTCCCAAGCGCTGAATGCATCTATCATATCTTGTCTCATCTTTGCATACTGTCTTACAAATCTTGGTTTGAAATCACTGAATATCCCAAGCATGTCATATGCATTCAAGTTGAATCCAACAGCAGATGGTCCTGAACCTGTACTCATTACAGGAACTGTCAACTTAGAATTGATATAGTCATTAAGTTCTGATGGAATAAGTTCAATCAGTACACAGAACGCTCCTGCTTCTTCAGCAGCAAGTGCTTCCTTGATTAACCTCTCAGCTGTATCCTTGTTCTTACCCTGGAGCTTAAATCCACCGATCGCCGCTGCAGTCTGTGGAGTAAGTCCGATATGAGCCATTACAGGTATGCCAACCTCTGATACTGCTTTGATCTTGTCCATTATTCCAAGACCGCCTTCCATCTTGACACAATCAGCTCCTAGCTTCATTAGTTTTCCTGCATTTCTGATTGCCTCTTCCTTGCTTGCCTGATATGACATAAATGACATGTCTGCTACAATGAAGGTGTTTGGTGCACCCTTTCTTACAGCCTTTAGGTGGTATTCCATATCTTCAATATTAACGTGGGTAGTACCTTCATAACCTTGCACTATCATTCCAAGCGAATCGCCCACAAGTATCATCTCACAGCTTGACTCATCAACCAATGTTGCCATCTGATAGTCATATACTGTGACCATACCGAATTTTTCACCTTCATGCTTTTTGTCCATGATTTCTTTAATCGTTAGCTTCTTCTTTGTCATTCCCATACACTCCCTTTAAGTATTATTTGAATATTGCCCCTGACATCGCTGACCCTACCTGTCTTGAATACCTGTCCAGGTAGCTTCCCTTCTTGACCGGTGGTACTGGCGGTGTCCAGTCCTTCCTTCTTTCTGCAAGAACCTCTTCTGCAACTTCAAGATCTATTACACCGTTTTCTATGTCAAGATTAATGATGTCTCCTTCACGTACAAATGCCAAGGGTCCTCCATCTGCTGCCTCAGGTGATATGTGGCCTATTGCAGCCCCCCTGGTAGCCCCTGAAAATCTGCCGTCGGTAACCAATGCTACCTTGTCACCTAAATCCATTCCAATTATAGCTGAAGTCGGTGTCAGCATTTCTCTCATACCTGGTCCGCCTTTTGGTCCTTCATATCTTACTACTACAACATCCCCAGGATTTATGACTCCTGCAAAGATTGCCTTAACGGCCTCTTCTTCCTTTTCAAAAACTCTTGCAGGCCCTGAGTGTTTAAGCATCTTATCAACAACTCCCGCTTTCTTACATACAGCACCTTCCGGTGCCAATGAACCGTACAGTATCTTAAGTCCGCCTGTTCTCGAATAGGCAGTTTCCATATCCCTTATGACATCCCTATTGATAACCTTGGCATCTTCAACATTCTCAAAGACGGTTTTTCCTGTTACAGTCATGGTATCCTTAAGCAGACCCAGCAGCTTAAGCTCCTTAAGTACCGCTTCCACTCCTCCTGCTCTGTCAAGATCTGCAGGGAAATGATCCCCAGCTGGCTTTAGCTTAACCAAATGTGGTGTCTTGGCAGCAATTTCCTCAACTAGGTCCATGTTAAATTCTATACCTGCTTCATTTGCTATCGATGCAAGATGAAGTATTGTATTGGAGGATCCACCGATTGCCATGTCAAGTAGAAGAGCATTATAGAATGCATCAGGTTTAAATATGTCACTTGGCTTAATATCTTTTTCATAAAGCTCCATTATCTTCTTGCCTGTTTCCTTTGCAAGTGCCAGCCTTTTTCCTGATGTTGAGGGATAGGTACTTCCAGGCAAGGCCATTCCTATTCCTTCGGTCAGGAAGTTCATTGAGTTTGCGGTTCCAAGAAGGTTACATGCCCCACAACCAGGAAGAGCAACCTTTTCAAGCTGAACAAGCTCTTCAGGTGTCATGGCTCCTCTAGCCACTGCGCCTGAAGCCTCCATCAGATCCGTATATCCAACTTCCCTTCCTTCATTGAAGCCAGTGGCCATTGGCCCACCGCTGATCATGATAGCAGGGACATCAAGTCTTGCTGCTGCCATAAGCATCCCAGGAGTGATCTTGTCGCAATTTGTTATAAGTACCATCGCATCAAAAGAATGACCGTTCATCATGCATTCAACGGAATCTGCTATAAGCTCCCTGCTTGCCAGAGGGTAATGCATACCATAGTTTCCTTGTGCTATGCCATCACATATCCCTATGGTCGGAAACTCGATGGGAGTTCCTCCTGCTTGAAGGACTCCTTCCTTCACTGCCTTTGCTATTGTGTCTAGGTGTACATGTCCTGGTACTGCTTCATTTTGTGAATTAACTATACCTATCAAGGGCTTATCCAGATCTTCCGGCAAGAAGCCCATTGAATAATAAAGAGCTCTATGAGTTGCTCTTTCTAAACCTTTAGTTGTTCCATGGCTTTTCATATGTTTCCTCCTGTTCTATATTACCTGTTCTATATTAAAAGATACTAACTCAGTAAGCTTGGCAGCCACATAATTATTGCTGGGAAATATGTGATCAAGAGAAGTATAGCTATCTCTGCCAAAAGGAAAGGCATTATTCTCCTACTTATCTGGCCTATGGATATGTCTGCCAGGTTACCTGCAACAAACAGGTTTATGGCCATAGGTGGTGTTATCATTCCTATTGAGGTGTTTATTACCATTATTATCCCCAGCGCTACCGGATCTAGACCCAATATCTGAGCCAATGGCAACAGCATCGGAGTCATCAGTAATATGATTGATTGTGTCTCAAGGAACATTCCAAGGAACAACAATATTACGTTAATAAGCAATAAGACAACGTACTTGCTGCTGAAGGCCCCCAAAATCGCTCCAGCTATTGTAGTTGGTATATTTGCACTTGTCATCAGCCATGAGAATGGTGCTGACATCGCAACTGTAAACAAAACGATAGCAGTGCTAACTGCAGATTTGGATAAAATCCCAGGTAGGTCCTTCATTTTAAGTTCTCTGTAAATAAATTTTGATACAATAAAAGCGTACACTACAGCTACTGCAGAAGCTTCTGTGGGAGTAAATATTCCACCATAAATTCCGCCGAGAATTATCACTGGCATCAGGAGTGCCCATATTGCATTAAAGAAGGACTTTATTACTATTCCAACAGTTATCTTCTCGTGCTGCTTGATTTCAAATCTACCTACAGTCACTATACTTATGAATATGATAGCCCCTGCCAGCATAAGTCCTGGAATTACGCCTGCAATAAACATGGTACCTATTGATACTGAGGCAATTATTGCATATGTAACCATCGATATACTTGGTGGTATAACCACTCCCAGTGTACCAGAAGATGCGGCAATAGCCGCTGCTCTATCCTTGGGATAACCGGCCTTTTCCATATTAGGAATCATGATACCGCCAATTGCCGCTACTGTTGCTGGATTTGAGCCAGATATTGCACCAAAAAATGCCGAAGAAATTGTTGTGATTATACTAAGACTTGCAGGGAGTTTTCCCAATATTACCTGGGCAAATCTAATTAACCTCTTCGATATACCACCCTTTTCCATCAAATCTCCCGATAAAATGAAGAAAGGTACTGCCATAAATGGAAAACTGTCTATTGCAGTAAACATACGTTGAACTACCACTACTATATTGGTGTTCATGTCACCTGTAAGCAGAGCAACCACTGATGCTATCCCTAGTGAAATGGCTATGGGGATATTCAGCAAAAGCATAAATGCCAACATTCCAAAAAGTGTAATTGCCAAATTATCCACCTCCTAATCAATATTTGATTTAATTTCTTTTTCCCTTCTTATCTGACCAATTGCGTACTGGAGAGATCTGATAATCAATAGAAACAGTCCCACAGGTACAGCTGAGTAAACCATCCATGTTGGTATATGAAGAGCGGGAGTTGTCTGTCCCATCTTTTGAAGTCTCATGATCAGATTTCCAGCATTTACAAGCATAAAACCAGAAAAACCGACTATTATTGTGGTTCTAAGTATAAAGAAATACTTGTGGGTTGATGCAGGCATTGCACTAACAAAATTATCAACCGTAAAATGTTGATTTCGTTTGGCACCTACGCCAATTCCTAAAAATACTATCCAAATCATTAGATACCTTGCCAATTCCTCAGCCCATGGGAAATTAGCTAACCCGGTATATCTGAAAAAAGTGGCCATAAATACGACAATAACCATTAGCGGCAGAATTATCGTGATTATCTTCTCTTCAAAATTATCCAGAAAATCTATGATTTTCTTCATTATTAACCTCCTTAATTGCTATGGTTAAACATATTAGGATAGGGTGCAGCATCGCACCCCATTCCCTTATAATTTATTTTCCTAGTAATGCATCAATATATTCTGGATTGATCTGATCTGAGAATTTCTCGTAAATTGGCGCGAATGCATCCTGCCACAATTGCTTGTCTACCTCTGAAACGGTTACTCCATTTGCCTCAATAACCTCGACAAGCTCCTCATCCATTTGCTTGCTGTATGCTCTTTCCCAATCTCTTGCTTCCTTCTCAGCTCTTACAATTGCATCTTGAACATCTGCTGGATAACTGTTGAAAGCATCAAGGCTTATCATCATAACTGCTGGTGAGTAGAAATGTCCTGTAAGTGAAAGATAGTCTTGAGCTTCGTGCAGCTTGTTAGTATCGAAAATTACCAGTGGATTTTCCTGACCATCAATTGTTCCCTGTTGTAGTGATGTGAAAACCTCTCCCCATGCCATCGGCGTAGGTGTTGCTCCAAGAAGTTCAAAAGAAGCTATGTGAACTGGATTCTCCATTGTTCTTATCTTAAGTCCTTTAACATCTTCAGGAGTCAAGACTTCTCTCTTGCTGTTTGATAGGTTTCTAAAACCATTCTCCCAGAAACCTAGACCTTTGATTCCTATTGGCTCCAATGATGCAAGTATTTCCTGTCCAACTTCACCATCCATAACCTCATATGCAGCCTCTCTATCAGTTACAATAAAAGGTAGGTCAAATAGCATAAAGTCTTTTGAGAAGTTTGGCAGTGGACCTGTTGAACTTACTGTCATTTCAAGAGTTCCAAGGCTAAGACCCTCAATAAGGTCTCTTTCATTTCCAAGCTGGCTGCTTGGGAAAATCTGAACGTCTACTTTACCTTCAGTGTATTCTTCTACTTTTTCTTCGAACATCTTTGCTCCAAGTACATAGTGACCATCAGGCTCAGTTGCAGTACCAAGTCTAATTACTATTACATCGTCGCCTGCTGCTGGCTGTTCTGATCCGCCGTTACCAGCAGGAGCCTCTGATCCTCCACCACATGCAACCAAAGAAAGCATCATTACAACTAATAAAGAAATAGCTAATATTTTTTTCATTTTACCCTCCTGTTTTCATAAGTATTTTCCCCTCTTGCTTGCTGCCTATGAACTGATTATGTATTTTCACCTCCCACTTTTAGTAACTAAATAAACATCCAGTTATTTCTGGAGTCTTTCAGATTGTTCCTTCCAAATTTCCATCGAATATTTAATGGCCTTTTCACCTGCTTCAACATCTCTGTTCCTTATTGCATCTATAATCGGTCTGTGGCTCATGAGAGCCTCATGTCCAAATCTTTCATCTCCCTTTTTCTTGTATATCTGAGGGATGTACAGATCCATTATATAATTGTAAATGGTAATTATTAGCTTATTGTGAGTTGCATTGCCCAAGGATGTGTGGAACTCATGCTCAGCCTCTGCTATTATCTCATTTTCATATCGGTTTTCTTCAACCATTCTTTTCGTGTACTTGAATGCATTTTCAATGAGTTCCAGATCTTCTTCGGTTGCATTTTGTACAGCTAACCTTACAATTCCGACTTCAAGCATTTCACGCAATTCCCTAAGTTCATTAAAGCTATCCTGATTTATTATTAGTTTAAATAAAAGTGGGTCAAACCTAGAGCCCTCAGTGCTGTCATTGATGTACGTCCCGTCTCCTCTTCTTACAGATACAATCCCATAAGCACTCAGGATTTTCATAGCTTCTCTTACAGATCCCCGACTAACGTTTAGACTATCTGCCATCTCAGTTTCACTTGGAAGCTTGTCACCAGGCTTGAGTTTCTTCTTCACCAGCAAGTTTTTAATCGTGTCCAGTACCACATCTGTTGCTGACAGACGCTTACCAACCCCTCTAAAGAGATCCTTGCTCTTATCTTGATTATTGTTCTCTGGCAAACGATAACACCTCCTCGCTAAACATCATATGTCCGATGTTTGATGTTTTGCTTTATGTCTCCCATATTACCACTTCTATTCGCTAAAAGTCAATAGCATTATTTGTACATTTCTAAATTTTCAGATTTATTTGTTTTTAATTTAACAAATATTTTGTCATTAAACTGTAACTTGAAAAATGAACATTTCAGAGTAAATTGGGTATAACTAAATAGGTGATATAAATGAAAGGTAAATATTTTATTACAACGGGTATTGTTTTGATTCTTATATTTGGAGCTATCCTTATTCCTCAGCTGATGGAGAATAACAATTCAGATGATTTTATTTTTGTTGCTGAAGACTCTCTGGGACCATGGTACTTCGACAAATCCTCCATTGAGGAGAGATATGACCAAGTGGAGGGTATCAGTGTCATTGACGTATGGGTGAAGCATGATATCGACCAAGAAGGGAACATTTGCGTAAGGGACGAGCTCCTTTGGCATATCGACCCTGCTCAGATGAGATACAAGTTTTCTGATGCCTTTGCCTTCGATGAGGCAGGTTATCTCATTGAAGCCTGATATCTCAATTATGAGGAGGTCTCGTGGAGACCTGTAGAGCCAGGCAGTGTTGTGGAGGAAATTATTTTAAAGGTATTGGAATACCATCAAAAATAAGAAATATTGATTTATATTTGACAAACTTTTTTTTGCATAGGGAGGATATTGCATGGGTAAAAACAGATTTATTTGTGATTTAAGGTCCCCGCTTTTGGTTTTTATTTTGTCATTGACTGTGATTTTTGGTTTTAACTCAGTGGCATCTGCTGCCGGACTTAATGAGCACTACCAGGAGGTTAATGACCAGGTCTCATATATACAGACAAACAACAGCATCCCAGACAAGGGGAATTTTTTCATAAGGAAAATCGTATCAAAGGCAGACCACACCTACTGGACCAGCTTTCGGATTCCAGGGGATGCAGGGTTTCTAAGATATTTTGATGATGATAAGGATCTTGTGGAGCTTCCAATGGTGGAGGGCTCCCTCCCCCAGGGAAGGATTCTATTTCTTTCCACAGACAGCTATCATTATATACTTGGTCAGCCCTATACCTACAGGGACTTGGGAGCGGGAACCAAGGATGCAATCTCAAGCCATCCAATCCAGCTAAAAAGAGATCAGGACGGTTGGATAGTGACCTTCCGCTATGGCTTAAGTCCTGGCGTTCAAGGAATTCTTTGGGGTGCAGGGTCTACTCAGGAGCTGGTTGACTTTAATAGCATCGATCAGCTTAGAATGTGGTCATACTATGACCTGGACAAAAATGCTAGACTTCTTTATGATGGTTACCATTATAAGAGCCCTTCCACATACTATCCGACAACTTCAACCTCCTATTGGAGGATACCCAGCGACTATCTGACAAATTCCATGGTGCGTTCAGGTGGAAGTAGGGCTTCTGAGATAATTGGGACCTCGCTTCTTAAAATCGCACACAGGAATATCAGTGATGAGGGATATCTACCAACATTACCGAGGAGCATCTGGCTCTTTAAGGATTATGGAATAGAAGCAGGATTCTTTGATACAAGATTCAATGCGGATACAATAGAGACCAACATAGTAGCCTATGGAAGATATGGAGATCCTGTGTATAGGGATATGGCCGTAAGGCTGGCTGAATACTATCTTGAACATGGAAGGAACAATAAGTATGTTCTGCATGATCCTGGAATGGGAGAAGGATGGCTGGTTGAGGATTATTACCATGATTCAGGAAGAAAGAATCATACATCCCTAAATCACCAGCTTCAGGCGATACATTCATTCCTTTTGCTGTACGAATCGGAAAAGAATCCGGATTATCTGGATTTTGCACAGAAGATGATTACTGGAATTAAAATCACCCGGGACAAGTGGATAATGCCAGACGGAAACCTGGAATATGCCTATATGCCAGATGGAACAATGGGTCTTGTGGATTATGATTACCTGACCTACAACGACCTGCTCAATGTTCAGGAGGCTCTTGTAAGGATTAGGGGTGAAGGAGACCAGGACCTGCAGATTCTATTGGAATCCAAGAAATTATGGATGGATAGGAACAATGTTTCCGGCTACAGAAGAACTGAAGACATAAAAGATCCCAGCTGATACTCAGCTGGGATTAATTTTGGCAAAATGAGTCAGAAGAACCGTCCCGGTGACTCACCGGTGACTCAAGGAGATATTCTGATTTGGGTATATTGCACGGGATTCATTATCCTTATTGGCAGTACGCTGTTACCAATGCCGCTGTCAATATGGAGCATTGTCCCTCCGGGAAGCTCCATTAGTCCCTTGTCATAGTGGGGAAAGAAGCCCTGTCCCGGTGAAACTACACCCCCCACAAGAGGCAGCCTCACCTGTCCTCCGTGGGTATGCCCTGATAGGATCAGATCCGCCTTACCATCAGCATACCAGGATGCCCGGACCGGAGAATGTGAAAGCAGTATGTTTAGCCTGTCTCTTTCAAGCTCTGAAAGCATAACTTCATAGTCATGCTCCTCCACATAGAATTCTGCTCCGTAAACATGGACCGTCTTGCCTTCTATGTCCACTTCTGCCCTGTCGTTGTTCAGTATGATAACTCCCCGACTTGAAAGCTCCTCCAGAAGGTCCTTCCTGTGCCTGTTGGCTATCTCATGGTTGCCCTCAACAAAATATATGGGCACCCCGGTTGTCTTCAGGGAATCAACCAGGCTCAGGGAAACGGTCAGGTCCTCCGTATTATGGTCCACCAGATCACCTGTCAAGGCTATCATATGTGGATTGAATTCCTTAATCTGTTCCTTAAGCCTATTTATGTTTATCCTGTGATTGGAATGAAAGTCAGTGACCTGAACTATTCTTATTTCATTTTCCACCTTGCTTGACTGAATCTGTATGCTTTCAGTCCTAAAGTGAGATATCTGATTTCTGTTGTATAAGAACATCCCAAGAGCAATGATTGCAATTGCCATAAGTGTTATCTTCATCTTCATATATTCTCCCGCCTTCGCAGTGTTACTGCCTATAGGATACTATCTTCTAAGTGTTGCTTCAATCCGTTTGGGGTTAAGGAAGAGCCCTATTGCATCTTCAATGGATGTAACAGCGATATGGGCTGACTGGAGCAGTCCTGTAAATGCTCCCTCCTGGCCGATTATTGCAATCCCTATCCTGGCTTCACCCAGCATGGCCATATCATTTCTTCCATTACCAATTGCGGCGGTTCTACCTGATTCCAGCTGGGAAACAATCCGTCTTTTGCTTTCCTCGGCATTTCCCTTGTCAAACACTCTAACCTCCACCGGCAAACCTGAGCATTCATCCTTTACCGTTCCAAAGGTGTCTGCGGTCAGAACAGTAAGATTAAACCCTGCGGATCCCAGCCTACTTATGCCTTCTCTTGTCTCCCTTGACATCCTTCCATCCACTGCAAGGGTTCCGTTGTAGTCAAACACAATATTTTCAATTTCAAGGGGATCTTCATATCCCTGTATTTCAAGCTTTAGCATGGTATCCCACCTAAGTATCATTTTTTGATCAGGCAAACAAAAAGAACCGTCCCGGATGTTTGTGTTTGTAAAGCAAAAATGCCCCGACTGCCTTTTAAGTAAAGCATCCGAAGCACTTTTTAAATGGTGCGGGAAAGAGGACTTGAACCCCCACGTCAATGACACTAGATCCTAAGTCTAGCGCGTCTGCCAATTCCGCCATTCCCGCAAATGGTGACCCATCCGCGACTCGAACGCGGGACACCCTGATTAAAAGTCAGGTGCTCTGCCAACTGAGCTAATGGGTCAAAATAAAATGGGGTGGATAATGGGATTCGAACCCACGACCTCCAGAGCCACAATCTGGCGCCCTAACCAACTAGGCCATATCCACCATGTTTTTTCTTGGAGCGGGTGAAGGGAATCGAACCCTCGCAGCTGGCTTGGGAAGCCAGTGCTCTACCACTGAGCTACACCCGCAGCAACACTTTAAGTACTGCTGAAGACACTCAAATTTACTCCGCACTCCGTAAGCGGATTAACCGCTGACTTATATGATTATAACAGTTCTAAAATATCATGTCAATAATTTAGTTGAAGATTATTGGATTTTTTCCTCCCCTAGAAAGGATAGCTGCTCCATGCTCCTATCCATAAGGTTGCTTAGGGATACACCAAGTAGTCTTAGGCTCTTTTCCCATTCCATCTCATTAAAGAGGATGCTTGCAAGATTGAATATTTCCTCACCATGGGATATGTAGTGGTTGAAGGTCCTGCTCCTAGTGTGGCTATGAAAGTCCTCATCCTTGATCTTCACCGTCAGGGTTCTTCCGTGGATATTTCTGCTTTCAAGGTCCTTTTCAAGCTCCATGGAATACTCTCTAAGCCTTTCCATAAGAAGCTTTTTGTCCCTTGTCTCCCTGAAGGTCCTTTCCACACCCATGGATTTCCTTTCCCTGGTTGTGGTTACAATCCTCCTGTCAACTCCCCTTATCCTGTCGTAAATTTCCTTGCCGCCTCTTCCAAACATGTCCATAAGGAAGTCCTCCGGCAGCCTGTAAAGCTCTTCCACTGTGTATATTCCAATGTCATTGAGGCGCTTTCTCGACTTGCTTCCTATTCCATACACCTTGCTGACAGGAAGGGGAAACAGGATTTCAGGCATCATTTCCTGGGTTATCTTCATGAATCCATCAGGCTTGTTCCAGTCCGAGGCAAGCTTTGCCAGAAACTTGTTGAAGGATACCCCAATTGACAGGGTGAGTCCCGTTTCCGTCATAACCCTTGCCTTTATAAGAGCAGCAATCTCCTCAGGGGATTTTTCCATCCCGGATATGTCCATATAGGCCTCATCGATTGAAAGGGGCTCGATCCTGTCTGTTATGCCCCTTAAAATCTGAAACACCTGTTTTGATATCTCCTGATACCTTTTCATTCTCCCTGGGACATAAATCCCATGGGGGCATCTTTCCTTGGCCATAAAAATTGGCATGGCTGAATGTATTCCATACTTTCTTGCTTCGTAATTACAGGTGGTCACAATGCCCCTGTCGCTTCTTCCGCCTACAATGACAGGATGTCCCTTAAGCTTTGGGTTGTCCTTTTCCTCAACGGCTGCAAAGAAGGCATCCATATCAAGATGTAGAAAGTCCAGTGATGTTTCCATTAATACCTCTCCTACCTGATTCTCTTAATCTCCCCGGTTATCCCTTCACCTATGTGAAGGATTCCATAGGTCCCCTGGGTATGTCCTCCCCTTGGAAAGGAAGGACTTCCAGGATTCATCATAAAAAGGTCTCCTTCCCTCTTCATCTCTGGTATGTGTGTGTGACCAAAGAGGACTGCATCGGCCCTGTTCTCCAGGGCATGATAGTAAAGCCTTTGAAGGCCGTTCTTGACACCCTGCTTGTGACCGTGGATAAGAAGTATCCTCTTGCCTCCCAAATTCAACACCATTTCCCTCTTGTAGTAGGTGGACCAGTCACCATTTCCCCCGATGATATATGAAGGGAGCCTAAGAGAGTCCTTGATCTTTTCTCCATCCTCCACATGGTCTCCCAGAAACACAAAGCCTCCCGCATCCCTTTCATTCTTTAAAGCCTGGATTATTGGCTGCGTGACATGATGAGTATCAGCAACTACAATCAACTTAATGCTACTCACTTAAAATCTCCTCCAGTTTTTCCCTTAATGCATCTATTGCCCTTCTCCTATGGCTTATTGAATTCTTGATTTCTGACGGCAGCTGGGCAAAGGTCTCCGAATATCCACTTGGAACAAAGAGTGGGTCATAGCCAAAGCCATTCTCCCCCCTTGGCTCCTCAAGTATTTCCCCCCTGCATTCACCCTGGACAGTCATTTCCCTGCCATCCTCCGTTATCAGTGCTATTACGGTCCTGAAGGCTGCAGTTCTTTCCTTGCCCTGAAGATTCTTAAGAAGGGTCTTGTTGTTGAGGGAATCATTTCCGTCTTCTCCGCCATACCTTGATGAATACACCCCAGGTGCACCGTCAAGTGCGTCCACAAAGAGTCCGGAGTCATCTGCCATTACCATATGGTCAACCAGCTCAGCAAGCTCCCTTGCCTTCTTAAGGCTGTTGTGCTCCAGGGTGTCTCCATCCTCCACAACCTGGAGATTCTCCACACCGGCTTCCTTCTTGGTGAGTATCTCCAAGGGAAGATCCTTGAGTATCTCCCTCAATTCCTTTGCCTTGTTCTTATTATCAGTTGAAAGTATAAGTTTTCTCATGTTTCTACCTCACTAAATAAGCTCTGTTATTGGACCAAGAAGCTCCTTCTGAAGCTTTATAAGCTCACCTGTACCCTTCTCTGCCAGATTCAGAAGCTGATCCAGCTCCTGTCTTGAGAAGGTTGCATTTTCTCCTGTACCCTGAACCTCTACATATTGTCCTTCATCCCCCATCACCACATTCATGTCCACCTTGGCTTTGTGGTCCTCCTGGTAGCAAAGGTCAAGAATTGGCCCTTCTTCTCCAACCCCGACGCTTATTGCGGAAAGGTATCCTGTAATCGGAAACTCCTTCATTTCCTCCTGGCTGTACAGCTTATGAAGCGCGTCCACAAGGGCGATGTAGGCTCCTGTTATGGATGCTGTCCTGGTTCCCCCGTCTGCCTGAATCACATCACAGTCTATCCATACAGTCCTCTCACCAAGCTTTTTCAGATCAACAACAGACCTTAGGCTTCTTCCTATTAGCCTCTGAATCTCCTGGTTTCTCCCGTCTATCCTTCCCTTGGTTGAATCCCTCATCTTCCTTGTCATTGTGCTTCCAGGAAGCATTGAATACTCTGCTGTCACCCAGCCTGTCCCGGTATTCTTAAGAAAGTGTGGAACCTTGTCCTCTACCATTGCCGTGCATATGACCTTGGTATCACCCATCTGTATAAGAACTGATCCATAGGGGTGAAGAAGGTAATCTCTTTCTATGTTCACAGGTCTCATCTCATCG
>Ga0334894_1001519_pt1 | contig 19229 bp, 13 predicted proteins | sample GraSluR3_MG_6_FD_207225 | JGI IMG/M metagenome (GOLD analysis project Ga0334894, IMG submission 207225) | Sludge microbial communities from methane-producing bioreactor in Wageningen University, Netherlands - Granular Sludge_12_05 R3 | ecosystem: Engineered > Bioreactor > Anaerobic >... | reverse complement strand
ATTTAGTGGGGTAAAACATTTTCCACATAGCACGTATAAACACCAAATTCGACCCTAAATCCTCTTTCCCACACCAACCTCAAAAAACAGAAAAATCCATGGAAACACTGATGCTACAACGTTTCCAAGGATTCTGCATACCTATTTACTCCCCAACAGAGCAACTGTCTCCGCAGTGGCCTGCAGCCAATCAAACTTCGCTTTGCTTGTTTTCTTGGGCAGTCTGTGCATGAGACATTCGTAATGCTCACTTCGTCGCTTCACTCCTAGTCAGCATAACGACTGTCTCAACATGGGTTAGTACATAATTATTATATAGTTTCGCGCAAGAGAGGTTGTCTTAATATGATATTCCCGTTGTTTTGATAATATTACTTGGTATTGCCCACTTACGTTTTATACATATGAGTTCTTTAAACCCACTGTAAAAACTCCGATCTTTCCAGCATAGTTTTTCTCTATTTTTTCTATGCATATGGTATCAAAACCGAGTATCACTTTTCCACAGCAGACTAAAAAATCGGGTAGGAGGAAAAGTTGAATAACTTTCCCGACCTCCCACAGCACCGTACATACGGATCCGTATACGGCGCTTCCTAAGTTTATACACTTACAGTTTTGTATGTATCAGAAAAGAATAAGTATCCCGACTTTCTAAGTTGATTACTTGTAATAGAACAGTGAAGTATTTGGCTACCGGCTACATGCCAGTAGCCTTTTCCTGTATTAGCATATTTAAGTGCATTGGAGTGGTTAAAGCCTAACTGTTTTAGCCTTTTGTACCTTGTCTTCGTTTTCTTCCATCTTTTCCAGATGAACGTTCGAAGCCTTCTACGCAACCATTCATCCGTACATTGTAAGAGATATTTCATATTGGCCATTTTAAAATAATTCACCCAGCCAACCACATATTGTTTTAGCTTTAGTTTAAGTTTCTCATAACTAATGCCGTTATTTCTTGATGTGATTTCTCTTATTTTGTTCCTCATCTTGGTTACACTTTTACCATGCACTTTTAGCTTAATTTCACCTTTGTAATGATAAAATCCGTATCCAAGAAATCTAATGTAACCAATATAGGCAATAGATGTCTTTTCTCTATTCACCCGAAGCTTAAGTTCCCCCTCGATGAACGGTAGAATATGTTCCATTATCCTTTTGGCACTCCGTTTCGTTTTGGCAAACAACTGCATATCATCTGCATATCTAACGAAACGAATCCCTCGTTTCTCAAGTTCCTTGTCCAACTCGTTCAGCATGATGTTGCTGCATAGAGGACTCAGATTTCCTCCTTGAGCTAGTCCTTCGGATGTTTCTTCGAATTTCCAGTCAACAATGGCTCCTGCTCTTAAATATTTATGGATCAACGATATTACCCTTCCGTCTTTGATCGTTTTCGACAGAATTTCTATCATCTTCGATTGACTCACCGTATCAAAGAATTTTTCCAAATCCATATCCACCACATAGATGTATCCTTCATTAGCATATTCCTTGCTTTTCTTTAAAGCATCATGGGCACTTCGTTTTGATCTGAATCCATAGTTCGTATCGCTGAACATAGGTTCATAAATCGGTGACAACACTTGCTGTATCGCTTGTTGCACCACCCTGTCTACTACTGTCGGTATTCCCAGTTGTCTTTTCTTCTCATTGTCCTTTGGTATTTCTACGCGTCGGACTGGCCTTGGTCGGTATCTACCTTCCAATATGGACTCTCTAAGTTCTTCCCCATTATCTTTGAAATATTGTAGAAGATGCCCTACTTCCATCCCATCAACTCCGTGAGAACCTTTCTTCTTCTTCACCTGTTTATAGGCTTTATTGAGATTACTAGGTTCTAGGATTTGCTCCAAAAGTCCGTTTACTCCGCTGTCGGCATTGGTGCTGTTGTTTTCAGTTATCCTCATATCGGTAAGCACTCTGTCATACCCTTCGTGTTCCGCACTATCTCTCCGACAGTAGCCACTGTGATTACAGTATATTCTGCTTTTCTTATTCCCGTTTTCGGTAACATTCATTGACTAACACCTCCTTAGGTTCAACCCTTCACGACCCCGTCGACGGGGTCACTAATATGGTATCGGCTGACTTCTCATGACAAATCTTATTTCAACCAAGCTTCACAGAAACATTCCACTTGTCCATGAGACCTCCCCGGGTAAGAGCGCAATCTTTCTCTCCATCCATCTGCCACATTTACGCTGTTGATTCCGAGTAGTTATCGGACTTTAGTTTGTGATGCAACCTTATCCATCAACTTGCGCCTGATGTGATTTCTATTCGTCAGACCAGAGATTTGCCGCTGGCTTCCTTCAGATTCCTCGTCGCCAAGGACACCCTTGCCTTAAGCTATACATTTCCCACTACTAGGGCATGTTCGGGACTCGCACCCGTTAGATTGCGCCCATGCCGGGCGCACATCATGACCACCCGTTTAACGGGTGGTTTGCTCACCCCTATAAGGGGTTGTTACCGGCCAGCGCCTCAAGACGCCGGCTTTCACTTTGTTCAAGCTACAGTGCCTTTGCCACTTTCGCCTAACCCTAAAGGGTCTTTTGTATTACTTGCTATCCCTTAAAGGGATCTTCATATTCTTTTACACTTAACTTATCTTTTATTATGTCGTGTTTTTCTTGTTCTTGGATATACTTTTGTATCGTTGCCTCATTTAACCCAACTGTACTTACGTAATATCCTTCTGCCCAAAAATGCCTGTTACCAAATTTATATTTCAGATTTGCGTGTTTATCAAACATCTGAAGTGCACTTTTACCCTTTAAGTATCCCATAAAACTTGAGACACTTTGCTTTGGTGGTATGCTTACCAATAGGTGAACATGATCTTTCATCATATGTCCTTCAATTATCTCAACATCTTTATATCTGCATAATGTTCTTATGATTTCCTTTAACGACTCTCTATATTGATTATATATTATTTTCCGTCTGTTTATGGTAATCTAGAACTGCAATAAATGGCAGTCAAAAATACAAAAAGTAATTGCCAGTACAAACCTAACAATATACCCTATTAAGTGACTAAGCTTATAGGGGAGGAAAGGAAGTGCTGACAATTACTCAAGTCAATTATATCCGAGAAATGTTCTTTTTGGAAGGCAAAACATACTCAGAAATTAGCAAAATGACCGGAAAGAACTATCGCACTATCAAGAAATATGTTGAAATGGATGATTTTAACCAGAAACAACACAAAGCTAAAAGACCTAACAAGTCTGATCCATTAAGGCCCATCATTAGAAAGTGGCTGACTGAGGACAAGTCAAGACACCACAAGCAAAGACACACTGCAAAGAGGGTCTATGATAGGCTTAAAGAAGAACATCCTGATATTTTAAAGGTCTCAGATAGAACCGTAAGAGATATCGTCAAGGAAGAAAAGGAAAAGGTATTTGGTTCAGCTGATGCCCACCTTCTACTTAATCATCCAGGAGGCGAAGCCCAGGTTGATTTTGGAAGCTTTGAGGCATTTGAGAACGGAGCCATCAAAAAGTTTCACGAGCTCATACTGTCTTTTCCAAAATCCAATGCAGGCTTTGCAGTGGCAACAAGAAGTGAAACAAGAGAAGCCCTCCTTGAAGGCCTTGTTACAATATTTGATTTCATAGGCTATGTTCCAAGAGCAATCTGGTTTGACCAAATGTCATCTGCCGCCCTTAGAACAAGGGATGAAAAAGGTCTTGTCAAGGTGTCAGACTCCATAATGCGTTTTTGCACACACTATGGATTCAGTGTCAAGTTCTGCAATCCAGACAGTGGCAATGAAAAGGGCAATGTGGAGAACAAGGTGGGAACAATCAGGAGGAACCTGTTTGTACCAGAGCCTGCAATCACAGACCTTGATTCATTCAATGACCAGCTCCTAAAGAAGTGTCTAGAGAGAAACAAAGAGAATCACTACCGCTTCAAGGAGCCCATAGAGAAGCTCTTTGAAGAGGATAAGGCGCTAATGATACCAGTCAACAAGGTTCCATTTGACACGGCAAAGTATGAGGCAAGAAAGGTAAACAAGTATGGACTAGTTGATTACTCATCATGTCGCTACTCGGTGAGCCCCAAGTATGTTGGACAACTAGTGGTACTTAAGGTGATGGCTAATGAGATAGAGATACTGTCAAAAGACCTATCAGAAAGAATCACCACCCATCAAAGACTCTTTGAAAAAGGCAGCGAGTCAATCAACTACATAGACTTTATCGACATGATCAAGGTAAGGCCAAATGCATTGAAGTACTCAGGAATTTACTCTCTCTTGCCAGATTCATGGCAGGTCTACCTTCAGTCTTTGGATAGGGATTCCTTTAAACAGGCCTTTGATACCCTGAAAATGATACTCCTTGAAGATGATATGGACTATGCCGACAGGGTTTTAAGAGAGACAACAAAGCATGATTCAACATCGCCAGAAGCCATAGCAGTTACATACAAGAGACTTAAGGAAAACAGCATAATCTATGGCGGTTCAATACACTTCCCATCTGATTTACCCCTTTATGATGTCGACACATCTCAATACGACATGCTTATAGGAGGTAACTATCAATGAGGGAAGAAATCAGCAAGTACCAAAGAAAACTAAGGCTATCAAACAGCCTCATTGAAATCTATCCGGAAATCAAAGCCGATAGCCAGGAAGAATTCCTTCTAAAGCTCCTAAAGGAACTCCATGAAGACCGTGAGGAAAAAAGACGAATCAGAAACCTAAACAATGCAGGATTCCAAGTGGTCAAATCCCTTGAAGGCTATGATTATTCGCAGATTAAATTCCCTGATAACATTCAGCTTGTAGAGCTTGAGTCATTATCATTTTTGGACAAGAAGGAAAATTTAATCCTTTACGGAGCAGTGGGAACAGGTAAAACACATCTCTCAGTTGCTTTAGGAGTAAAGGCTATAAGCCTTGGAAAGAAAGCTGTGTTTTACAGAGTGCATGATCTTATCAATCAGCTTGAATCTGATGATGAAAGCAAGGTTGCCAGAGTGCATAAAAAGATTAATCAGGCTGATTTGCTTATACTTGATGAGTGGGGGTATCTCCCCCTTCACCAAGAAGGCGCCAGATTGTTATTTGATATCATTTCTACATGTTATGAGACTAAAAGCGTCATCATAACAACCAATATTGAGTTTGGTAGATGGAAAGGTTTTCTATTTGATGAAAAGCTAACTGCAGCTATCGTTGACAGACTAGTGCACCATTCACACATGCTCATTTTTACAGGTAAAAGCTATCGCATGATGAACTCATTAATCAAGTAATAAGGTTGGTACTGGTGATTGTATTTTTGATCGCCTAAAGTTGCAGTTTTCTATTGCCAAACACATCCGTCTATACTTAGGAGTGAACACTATGTGATACTTGCACATCCATTTTGTTCGCGCTAAACTATTTGCTTTATTTGCCATTAAAATCACCTTTCTTTCTTGATATTCTGTAGCCTAAACAACTTCAGTATATATGAATGGTGATTTTTTTGTATAACAATCGACGCGAACCCGTTTAACGGGTGGTTTAGTGTTTCGCACGCTTTGCGAGCTCAACTGGCTAAAGCCGCAAATAAAAAAAGCCTAAAAAGGCTTTTGGGGGAGTTTTGGTGTAATTCGTTATTAGCAGATTTTTGGAAAATAGTTTGGCAACAAATTTCACCTGTTTCAAATATTAGAAAAAGTTTTTGAAATTAGTAAGTCCAAAAACCAATTTACTTCTTTCATAGTTTTGCAGTTTTATATCTTTATATCGATTTCAGCAGTGGTATTCTTTTTCGATAACTCAAAATTGATGTATATCCCATGTTTTTAAGTAGTTTAAAAATATCTTCAATACCATTACCCAACATATCAGGGCGGTGAGCGTCTGACCCCACAGTTATCATCTCACCACCTTTTGATCTATAAAGCTTTAATACGTCTATGGAAGGAAATATTTCCTTCGCACTTGAGATCAATCCTGAGGTATTGATTTCTAACGCAATATTTCTATTAATCATCACATCAAAAATACTTGATATCAAATCATAATAGACCTCCATATCGTAGTTTCCAAAAACATCAAATGCATACCTCTTCATCAGGTCAAAATGCCCTAAAGCGTCCATATCTCCAAATTTTACGCTTTTGTATAATTCTTCAAAATAATCTTCATAACTTTCATTTTTCTGCTTACCCCTTATATGTTTTCTAAGTTTCTTTATTCCGATATTGTGAACCGATCCAATAATATAATCTAAATCTTTCCTCATAAGAAAGCTTTTAATTACATCATTTTTTATATGTGTTTCCCCAATCTCAAGACCTTTCCTAATTGTGATTCTTTCTCCAAAGAGGCCTATACACCTTTCAATTTCTTCGGCATATTTTTGGTAATCTAATACTTCGTAACTCGGATCATAGTTATTTACTGAAAAATGTTCTGTAAAGCATATTTCAGTTAAGCCTTTGGTGATTGCACATTGGCACATTTCCTCCATTTTAGCCTTACCGTCAAATGAAAATTTTGTATGTATATGGGTATCAATCAAATTTTTAATAACACTCACCCCTATTAAAAGTACCGAGTACCCTTTCTTCATCCTATATTCAATAATACTCTTAGTCAACAACCTCTGTATTAAGCGATATCTATAAATTCCGCTCATGCCTACTTTGACAGTTTTTCAACCACCCACTTTAAGTTTAATAAATGTTCCAATCTTGTCGATAATTTCTTTAACCGATGAATCATCAAGCCGATCTTCACCTGGGTTCCAATATTCAATACCCATAAAAGAGTATTTGCCTTCTGCCAATCTATGGTATGGTAAGAAATTCACTTCTTTAACCCCAATTTTCTCGGCAAATCTGACAATTTTCGTAAGATCCTCCAAATTATTGTTAAATTCTGGTATTACAGGAACCCGAATCACAATACGTTTAGCGATCTTTGCCAAACGCTCGCAGTTCTCCATTATTCGTTCACAGCCTACACCTGTATATTCAGTATGTTTTATATTATCTACACTTTTAATATCAAACAAAAACACTTCCACAAGATCAGCAATTCTCTCAAAATTCTTCCATGGTACATAGCCACACGTTTCAATTGCAGTACTAAGATTTTTAGTTTGACATAGATAAAGCAATTCTTCCAAAAAATCAATCTGGAGCAATGGCTCACCACCACTGAATGTTACACCGCCATTAGTACGTTTATAGAAAGAAACATCTTTTATAACTTCCTCAAGAACTTCTTGAGGTAGCATATGCCGCCCCTTAATATACTTCGCTTCAGCATAACATCTATCCGTACATTTGCCACAACCAGTGCAGAGCGAACGATTAAAACCATTAATACTTGAAGCACCTGTCTCGCATACCTCGATACAAAGACCACAACCAATACATAATTCAGGATTAAACATCAGCTCTGGTGACGGATCAATTGACTCTGGATTGCAGCACCATTTACAATTTAGCGGACATCCTTTCAAAAACACAGTAGTTCTAATTCCAGGACCATCATGAATTGAAAATCGTTGAATATCGAATACACAACCCTTCATTTCAATACTCCGTTAAACTAGTTCGATTAATTATATCATCTTGCACACTTTTACCAAGGACAGTAAAAAACGCACTATAACCAGCTACACGGACTACAAGTGATCTATATTCATCAGGGTGCTCTTGTGCTCGAATAAGATCTTCTTTCGTGACTACATTAAACTGTGTTTCCCATACACCGCAGTCTACTATACTTCGCATGAACTCACCAAATATTCTATCGCTATCTTCACCCTTGAATATTGTTGGATGTATAAGCTGATTCAATACTGAACCATGGCCAGCTCGCACATTCGAAAGTTTGCCAGCAGATTTGAGTACAGCTGTCGCACCAGATTTATCATCACCGTGCGTCGGTGATATTCCACCATCATTAAGAGGCTCTCCTGAATGTCTACCATTTGGTGTGGCAGCAGTTCGTTCTCCATTAGGCACATTTGCCGTAAGGTAGTAAATCCCTGCAGTAAATACTCCTCCACGTGCATCCTTGCGCCCTTCAAGAGCATCACAAAATACCGTCATCGCAAAATCAGACATTTTGTCAGCTTCATCAATGTCATTGCCATATTTAGGTGCTTTATTTCTCAACATCAGCCTTAAAGGTTCTTCTTCAGAAAAGTCATTTTTTAATGCTTTAATAAGACTATCCATACTTAGTTTTTGATCATCAAAAACTAATTTTTTTATTGCCATCAATGAGTCCCCCACAGTTATTGGTCCTACCCCCAATGGTGATATAAAGTTATACTTGGCTCCTCCACGTTCAAAATCCACACCTCTTTCGATACAGTCATCAATTACAACTGAACAAAATGGTAATGAAAGATATCTTTTATGACACATATCGATGATTCTGTCATATTTCACTAGAATATCAGTAAAATATTCTACCTGCCTTCTATAAGCTTCTTTAACATCATCAAAACATGTAAATAAGATTGCTTTTCCAGTTTTAGGCCCCATCTGCTGATTTGTAAGCATACATCGACCATCATTCAGAGCCAGTTCAATGCATTTTGCCAGATTTAAATGACCACTATTCCCCCAACTGTTAGTTTTACCGTCAATCACAGGCTCGCTACAACCAAGAAAACTAAAATTATACGCATCCTCATCGCTGATGCCAATCATTTTTACTGCACGCTCAATAAGTTCATCATTATATATTTTTACTTTATTAAGACCTGACTTAACATTCTTCGTTGTAGCATCTATAAGTCTCTGAGAAGTACCTTTATGTATCCGAACCGCAATATCTGGTTGCGCCAGTCCTATTCTCCTGTCAGCTTCCAAAACAAGTATCGAAATGTCGTTAGTTATATCACTACCATCCTCTAACGTTCCGCCAATTGTAATAGTCTGACCATGAGCAGGGCCTGTATTTACAGCAGCAGATTCATTGGATGCTATTTTATCTATTTCAGATAGTTTTAGATATAAACATTCCATAAGCTCAAGAGCTTGCTTTTTATCTATTCTCCCGGCATCAATATCAGCTTTATAATAAGGGTATAAATATTTATCCATTCTACCAAGGCTAATGGCAAGACCATTTCCTTCAAGTTGAATTGTCAGCTGAACCAATAAAATAAACTGTAGTGCTTCCCAATACGACGATGCTGGTTTCGCAGGAATATTTGCACAATTTTTCGCTATCTTAATCAATTCCTCTTTTCGAAGATCGTCTTTCTCGTATTTTGCCATTTCCATTGCAAGTTCAGAGAATCTTTTCATGTAGCGAATTGCTGCTTTCATTGATTCTATTGTTGAAAGATAAAACTCACGTTTATCTACATAATCATCGTTATTCATGTCAAGCTCAGATAATTTTTTTTCGCACCTTTGGATAATTTTATCAAATCCAGTTTTTAATAAATACTCGTAATTAGGCACTAGATGTCCTGGTGATTTTGCAGCATAACTAGCATTATAAATTACTTTGGTATCAAGCACCGGTTTAAACTCATCAGGTACACAAGCCATAATACGTTCGTCAAGCGAACGCCCTTTCCAGTATTCAAGTAATTTTCTCATCGTAGCTTTTTGATCTTCGGTTATCTCAAATTTGTCACCTGGACGTGTTGGAAAATCGTCCATTTGAGCTGCTATCCAGCCCCCTGAATATTCTGGAAACAAAGGGGCACTGCGTACAAATTGAGTATGGCAACCTACTAAAAGTTCATTTTCATGGATATTAATGCTCATTTTATCCATCAAATGATATAGCGCAAGCGCTCGTTTCATGGGCTCGGATTTATCTTCATTTCTTTTATAACTCTCTGTTATAAGTACTGCACGCTCAGTATCAGCCATCCTTGTAGCCGATAAAAACATGTTCCTGAGTTTTTCTATTCTATCATTCATATTTTGGACCTCCGTATAGATTATTATCTGCATTTTCTCTTATTACAATCGATTATTGTACTTACCTTGTTTCTTCTATCTTATATCAGCAAAAGATTTCATCATACCTATAGAATATTTTTATCTACTCTCTTATTTAATCCTTACTTTTATTTTCTAGATTAATTACTACTGCTTATCTGCCACCAATTTCAACTTTAACATTTGTTCCTTTAAAATATGCTTTGAATTTTTCTAATTCAGTTTGCTTAGGCATTTCAACATCTTCCATTTCAAATGGAATTTTCAATAATTTATATTTATAGGATCCATATTTATGAAATGGTAATATTTGCAGTGTGATTTCTGATTTGCATTTAGAGAAAAAATCTATCATCATATGTGCATTTTGACTCGTGTCATTTACACCAGGAATAAAGGGCATCCTAATAATAAAATTAATATTCAATTTATCAAGTTTAACAAGATTTTCTAAAATAATCTTATTTGAAACTCCTGTAGTTGCTTTATGAATCTCTTCATCCATTGATTTTAAATCATAAAAAACTAAATCCGTATATTTAAGAAGTTCTTCCATCTTATTCCAATCTGAATATCCTGTTGTTTCAATTGCAGTGTTTATTTTTTCTGCTTTACATTTTTTTAATAATTCAACCGCAAATTTAAACTGATGCATTACTTCTCCACCTGATAATGTAATTCCGCCTCCTGAAACATCATAATAGGATAAATCTTTTTTAACTATATCTATTACCTCATCAACCGTCATTTCATAACCAAATATATCTAAAGCACCAGAAGGGCAATTTTTTATACACAACTCATTCAAATTACAGATACTCTGATCAATGAATATTTTTTTCTCCCCTGATATTCTAACAGCTTTCACTGGGCATACCGTTAAACAAGTCAAACAACCAATGCACTTGTCTTCTTGCCAAAATATTTCCCTTGTACTCTTTATAGCTTCTGGATTACTACACCATTTACACCTTAAAGGACAACCTTTCATAAATACTACTGTTCTAATTCCAGGTCCATCATGTATGCTATATCTTTGGATATTAACTACCATTCCTCTAATCTTTTTCATTCTATCTCCTTTTTATATAACTACAAATTCACCTTAGTTCTTTTAAGTTTAAATTTTCTTCTATTTAAATAGAGTTTCTATACAATCTTTAAACACTGCATTTTCATAACATTTCTGATGTGCAAGTAATTTTATCAGATTCACGGTCTTATTCATTAATAATACCAATGCTAAATCCATGTATTTTTAGTATCATGAAACATATTCCTCTTCTAATAATTTTAAGATTTTTTGAGAATTTATTTCAATTATAAAGTTTAAAGGCGAACTCTAAGGTCCACCTTTAAATTATTGTTACATCCCTGTAATTGCTTTTAATACATAACCCAAGATTGAACCCAATATCCCATAATCCATTTCACCCCAAGTTGTTCCCGATGATATCAATACCTCCCCAGTTAAGGGTATTAGCAATGCAATTGTAAAACTAATCATTACTGATGAAATTATTGCTGATAAGATAGCCCCACGCTTTCCACCAGTAACATTTCCAAATACCGCTGCAGGTCCACTGGCAAAGAAGTGCGGTACAACTCCGGCAATAACTACATATTTGAATGCTAAAGGTCCAGCCATCAATAAAGTGAATATTAATCCTAATGGAAAACTTATTAAAAAACCTAACAACCATGCATTTGGAGCATATGGCATAACTACAGGACAATCTAAGCCAGGTTTAGCATCAGGTACAATTTTTTCTGATATTCCTTTAAATGCTGGTACTATTTCTGCAATAATCATTCTTACACCTGCTAACAAGACCGTAATACCAGCACCAAATTGAAGCCCTTGCATTATTGACCACATTATCCTATCTTGTGTTCCAGTATAATTTGAAGCTATATCTCCACCAGCAATGAATGCTACTACAATGAACACAATTACCATTGTAGATCCAGTTGCCAAAGTAGTATCTCTGAAAAACATAGCCCATTTTGGCAATTTAATTTTTTCTGTACTGTCTTCAGGATCTCCTACAAATTTCCCAAGAAATGCGCCTATAAAACAACCTATGTTCGTAGAATGAGCATATGCAATACCTGCATTATTTGTTATCTTATCCATGTACGGCTGAACTAGTGCAATAATTAGCGGGCAGTAAATACCAACAATCAATCCGCCTAGTAGAACCAGCGCTATACCAGAAAGAGGTGTATAAAGGCTCAACATTACCGTTACAAGAAGGGCTATATATAATAAATGATGCCCTGTTACATATATATATTTAAATCTAGTTAATCTTGCAACAATTACATTAACGAAAAACCCTGTAACCATAACCAGTGCACCACTTGTACCGTATTCCAACAATGCTACTGATGCAATAGCTTCATCATTCGGTACTACACCTGTAATCCCAAGAGATGCTTCTAGCATTCCCCCAATTGGTGAAAGTATCCCTACTATGTGTCCTGCACCTAATCCAAGAATCATAAAACCAATAATCGTTTTCATAGTTCCACCGATTATATCTGAAAAATCTTTCTTTTGAACTAGTAATCCAACTAGAGCGATTGCTCCTAAAAGGATTGCCGGTACTCCCAATATTTGCGTTGCAATATATGAGATGATATTCATTAATTTTACCCCCTATGTTCATTAAATTTTATTTAAATAAGATAGTATTATGGACTTTATAAATTTTATTAATATATTAATCTGAGCAAATGCAATATTTTATTAATTTATATTTGTTTTGCTTTTTTCATGTATTTTATGTATCACCTTCTTTCGAAACTAGTTTGTATATAAATATTTGATTAAAATAAATATATCCATAACTTTTTTGTTATAATTAATTTAGTAGCACGGGAAGTTCTTCTAATCTATCGCCAAATAATTGAAGAACTTCCTTCATATTTATAAAACCAAAATCCTATCTAAATTTAACACATTATTTTATAAATCTAATTCTTCGATGATAGTTTGCAATTTTTCTTTCATTTCATCAGTTCCTGCAACATTTTGCACTGACATATATTTTTTGCCTAATCCGTCAAAATGTTTTTCTAAGTCAGACGTAATTACAAAGAAGTCACAATCAGCGTTAATCATAGTCCCTAAATCCCCATGGGCAACATTGAAATTTGTTATGCCCATTTCTTTCAAAGCTCTTTCACATGTCATTTTCAATAATAGACAAGTCCCTAATCCACACCCACATGCTGTTGCTATTTTCATATCTCCCCCCCCTTTCTATAAATAATATTCAGATCTACTAATTATATCTTGTTGCTGTATAGGGTCTAGTGCTGTAAATAATGCACTGTACCCAGCCACTCTAACTACTAAATCTCTGTATTCTTCTGGATTTTCCTGTGCTTTCTTAAGTACATCTGTCGAGATAATATTAAATTGAACATGCCATCCCATTTTAGAAAAAAATGTTTTTATTAATGCAATGAATTTATTTGTATCGGAATTATTTTTCAATATATTAGGTTGAAATCTCATATTTAGTAATTGTCCGCCAGTTGTTAACAAAGTAGATAATTTTGAAACTGAATTAAATACTGCCGTAGGACCAAATTTTTCAGTACCATGCATAGGTGATACACCATCCGCCGTTGGTTGATTAGCCTTTCTTCCATCAGCACTTGCCCCACATGCCTTCCCACAGGGTACATTGGCAGAAATAGTTACCGTCGCAGGCATAAATATGCATCCTATTGGCCCTCTTCCAAATCTTGTATTCTTATACTTTACAATATCCTTAATAAAAATGTCATACGCCTCTTTTGTCAGGTTATCAACTTCATCGATGTCATTCCCATATTTTTCTGCATGATTTAATAATATCTGCCTAATTTTTTCACCCTCAACCCCATCAAAATCATTATCTAAAGCTTTTTTTAAATCACTCAATGTTATTTTTTTTTCATCAAAACACAATTTTTTGATTGCATATAAAGAATTCCCAACATTTGGCACTCCGACTTGGCAACCACTTATCATATCATAAATAGCCCCACCTTCTTTAATAGTCTTCCCTCTTCCTATACAATCTTGCACCAATGCAGAACAAAGAATATCTGGCACTAACTCTTCCATAGCTAAATCGTTAATATTATCAGCTGTAACATGTAATCTTGTAAAATACTTTAATTGCTTTTCCCAAGATTTCATCACCATCTCAAATGATGTAAAATCATCTAAACTCCCTAACCCATTTTCTAGTTGTATTCCACTCCTAGCATCTACACCATTATTCAAAGCTAACTCTAACACTTTTAATAAGTTTAACTTACTCTTTCCATTTGCCCTATAACCCCATTTCCCAGGTACTTGAACCTCCAAACAACCCATTGTTGCATAATTATAGGCATCTTCTTTCTCAACACCCCTGAGTATAAGTGATGGTATTATAACTTCATCATTCACTAGCGCAGGCATACCAAATCCCTCTTTAATAATATCAACGCACATTCTCAGAAGTTTTTCCGGTGAATTTTTATGAATTCTCACGTAAAAATTCGGCTCACTCAACTTAATATCACCTAAAGATTCTAGCATTAAATAGGTCAGTTCATTAGTCTGATCATTACCATCAACATCCTGACCCCCAACAATGATATTTTGATATGTTGGATAACCCGCAACAAATTTTGTATGCGACCAAGGACGTAATTTAATTATTGAAAAAATTTTAATATAAAAACAGTCCATTAACTCTTTAGCAAATTCTTTATCTATAATTCCAGAATCAATATCATTCTTATAATATTTATATAGATATTGATCAACTCTCCCTAAAGACATTGAATGACCATTTGCTTCAATTTGGAGTATTAAATGCACAAAGTATAACAGCTGAATAGCTTCATATAAATTTCCAGGCGGTTTCACAGCAATATTTTTGCATACCATATGAATCTTCTCTAATTCATTTTTTTTAGCAACTATATCAGTCTTACTAATTAATTCTTCAGCTAAATCTGCATATCTTTTAATAAATTTAGTACAACCTTCAGTTGTAATTATTACTGCCTGCAAAAATTTTCTTTGCCTTAAATCATCCGGATCAGTATCATCTAAATTTCTTAGTTTGTCTTCTGCTTTGTTCTTTAAACCACCAAAACCTAAGTCAAGTATCATTTCATAATCAGCGATTATATGACCATCACCCGCAGTAACATTTCCCTCCCAACCTAAAACGCCTACATATTTTTTATCTTTTAGAACATCTTGAGTTTGCGTCTGGTAGACTCTATCTTTTAAAGTTTTCCCTTTCCAAAATTGTAGTATTTCTTTTAATTCATCTTTATATTCTTCTTTTAAATAAAACCTATCCCCATCTCTTTTTTCAAACTCATCGATTTCATTGTAAATCCAATCCCACGAATATTCTGGAAAGATTGGTGCAGTTCTAGTCTTATATGCCTGGTTTCCAACAATCATCTCTCCATCTTCAATATAAATCGACATGTTGCCTAAAACTTCTTCAACCATTTTTGCTCTTTTAATATCAATAGGCATATCCTCATGTTTTCTATAGACATCAGTTATTATTCTAGCTCTTTCAATGCATATTTCAGGTTGCGCTTCAATCACTGTCTTTCTTAACTTTTCAACTCTTTTACTCATACCTGCCATTAACAATACTCCCTTCAGACGCTTTCTCAATTAAATTAAGCACTTCTCTAATATCATTACTTTCCCTTATAATTTTTATATAATTTTCATTACTTAAGATGGAACTTAAATCAGCCATAATTTGTAAATGCGAGTTGTTGTCAGTTGCACTTAACGCGAAAACCAAATCTACTGGGTCATTATCTTTGTTACCGAATTCTACAGGTTTATTTAGCCTAACTAAACTCATTGAAACCTTTTTAGAACCATTCCCTGGTCTGGCATGTGGCATCGCAATTCCTTTTGCTATTACAATATAAGGTCCCAGTTCTTTAACCGATTCAATCATAGCATCAATATATCTAGGCTCTGCACAATCAACTTCTACTAATAACCGTCCAGCCTCACATACAGCTTCTTCCCAATTATTTGCATGGTGACATAAGTTTATATTTTCTTCTTTCAACACATCTGATAACATTGGCAAATCATCTCCTTTTTCGTAATATTGAAAAATTTCTACTTTTAATTCTCTTGTTAATGCGTCTCTATCTTTTATTTCACAATGTTTTTCAATAATTGATAATAACTCTACAATATTTGGCTTGTATTTATTATTTTCAACTATGAATTGAACACTTAAGAAAGTTTCAATTTTTTTAATATCCTCCATAGTCAATAATGGTGAAACTTTAACTATTTTTTTATTTGAACTAATATCAAAATCAACTGTAGATATAATAAGATCAACTGAATTTAAATCATCATCTGTTATGTCTAAAACCGACACTTCTTTTACAATTTCTAATTTTGGGAATTCATACTTCATTCTTGATGAAAGCATTTTAACGGTACCAAACCCGCTCCCACAAACCAATAAAGTTTTTACTTCATTTTTAATCTTTCTTTTAGACCTTTCAATACTTGCTCCAATATGAAGAGTTATATATGCTACTTCATCATCTGGAATTTGATCTACACCATAATTTCTAAATAAGTTTTCACATTCTGTTTTTACAACATTGAAAACATTTTTATACTTGGCTTTTATTTCCTCTAACATCGGGTTATTTATAAACATTTTGTTGGACATTCGGACTAAAGCTGGTTCTAGATGAAGCATTATCCCTTTTATCAATTGGTCGTCTATTAAAATTTTTTCACTTAGTTTTTTATCAATATTATTAATTAAGCAAATACTAAGTTTATTCAATCCATTATTATCTTCTTGTTTTCTGTGCGTTTTAGTTTTAGAACCAAGCAAATGTAATGTTATATAACCTATTTCGTCATCATTGATTACAACATTAAATTTTTCTTGATATTCATTTACGACCGATTTTATTATGCTAAACTCGTGATTATTCATTATTTTTTCTAAGTTTCCTGCTTCAAAACAAATTGCCTTTTTAGACTTTAATCTTTTAACAGCTAAAGCAATATGTACCATTAATGCTATGAAAGAGGAATCTACAAGTTTCGTTTTTGTTTCTTTCTCAAGTCTTGTGATTAATTCACCTAGTAAGCTAATATCTATCCCATTAAAAATCATATTGAAATATTGTGATGATACATAATCCATACTCGTTGATGTTTCTATTATCTCTGATGATAATTTTTCAAGATATCTAACGATATATTTGTTGTCTATTTCATAGCTTAATAGTTCAGCTACAGATTTTCTCCAATCACTCTCACTAGTTTTAATAAATATACCTATTTTCGGTTTTTTTACAAGTTGGATATCTTTTTCTTCAAGCCATATTTCTACATCTTTAAGTATTCTTGTTACAACAGATTTTCCTAAGCAAAGTTCTTCACTTAAATCATTAATTGTAATTGGTTTGTCGGCTGCTAATAATTTAGAAATTATGTACTTCTTCTTTTGATCATTTGTTAGAAACACTTCTTTCGGAGTCTTTGAATTTAATTCATTTAAAACTTTATCCTTTTGATCTTTTGAACTTCTGATTAATATTCCTAATTTAGGAACTTTTTCCAATAATGTATTGGATGATTTTAGAATGTCTTCTATTTCATCTAAATCATATCTAATAGTGCGCGTACTTACATTAAACTTATTTGATATTTCCTTTGCACTTATATAATCAGTCTGATTTAATAAAAACTCAAATATTTTTTTTGTTCTTGGCTTAAGATACAATTTCTCCTCTCCTTTTCTCATTCAACTTATATGTTGCAATTATGTATCATATTTTTTTATAGACACAATCCATTATTTAAATTTCGATATAGTATTTCATTTTTAATTGTAATATACAGTTCTAAATACCAAATAATTTTATCTCATCGCTGATTTAACTTAATTATATTTGATGAGTCAGAATTATTCAATACATCTAAAAGCGTTAATAATTTCATTGATATGTTGCAATTTGCATTTATATCTTCTGTTAGTGTAAAATTACTATGGGAAAAATGAATAGAAAATAAAAGGGACGAATGGGGTCAGGCTTGAATTATTTACTTATTTCTTTCCATCTTTTAATAACTTCTTCAACATAAGCTGTGCCTTTACTATCTCCTGACTTTATTTTTGAGATCATTGATGGAGATATATTAAGTTTTTCAGATAATAACTTATTACTTACATTGCAATAGCTCTCGCTTAAAAGAACAATAGCTTTTCGAATATCTGATATCTTTTGTACTTTTGTTTTCTTGGTAATGTCCTCTATTGCAATACCTTCATTAACCCTAACTGATTCTATTATCTCATCAATATTTATGTTTTTTCGTTCATTTTCTTTATTTTTTACTGCTACATTTGAAGAATGAAGTTCATCGGTATTTACATATGTTATCTCTGTATCCTCTTGATTCATAAATTGTAGATACTGTTTTATAGCGTTATTTTTATCCTCTGAAAATATTTTTAATATATAAGACGTGTCAACTATATTGCTCTTCTTCCCAGTATAGTATAGATGACTGCTCCATTTATACTTTATTCCATCTTTGAGATTTGCCTTTACTGGATTATTATGAATATATCTTATTAATTGGAGTAAATAGTTATTTTTGTCACATAGCAGGGCCTTATACCTTTGCTGAAATACATGGCCTGTTCTGTTATATTTATGATTAAACCATTGAGTATAAACTTGCTGAATTCGTTGCATGATCTGAGAAAGGGGCGCATCTCTTACTTCAATCAAAAGATGTGCATGGTTATCCATAATACAATAGGCATATAGCATAAAGCCTATTGTTTCTTTATAGGAAGCGATTATATCTAAATATTTATTCTTTTGTATTTCTTCATTTAACACCTTTTCTCCATTATTTCCCCTAACCATTACATGGTATAGTGCTCCTGGATAATGGACACGTGGTTTTCTTGCCATATTCATCACCGAAATCATCTTATCATTAATAAGTAAATAATTCAAGCCTGACCCCTTGCATCTTCCATTTAAATTCAGTACACAATATACTGTATATTTAAAATATTCTTGCACTTTCTGTCTATATATTGACAAACTAAAGTAGATAATAATTATCCACCCGTAAAACGGGTGGTTTTTCTTTGAGCCCTATAAGGGCCTATTACCAGCTGTGCCTTAAGGCACTTTTTGAAAAGCTCGCCAACCGCTTATTTGTTACCAGCTACCCTTTG
>Ga0334894_1001513_pt1 | contig 19373 bp, 23 predicted proteins | sample GraSluR3_MG_6_FD_207225 | JGI IMG/M metagenome (GOLD analysis project Ga0334894, IMG submission 207225) | Sludge microbial communities from methane-producing bioreactor in Wageningen University, Netherlands - Granular Sludge_12_05 R3 | ecosystem: Engineered > Bioreactor > Anaerobic >... | reverse complement strand
GGAAAATGAGTTACAAACCCTTTTCAATTGCTTAAATTTGCCAATAAAGACAAAATTATGTTAGAAACCCGAAATATTGGTTATAATTAATCTAATGTAAATGAAAAGAGGTTTTAGCATGAGTCATAACAGAAAAGAATTGATAAGAGATGGAATGGTTGCCGGATCGCCACTGATACTTGGCTACTTTCCCATAGCAATGGCCTATGGATTGCTTGCCAAGAATACAGGCCTGACAATAGTGGATACCTCAGCGACCTCAATGCTGGTCTATGCAGGTGCAAGTCAGTTTATGTTTCTGGATCTCGTAAGGGCAGGCGTAAGTGCAGGAAGCATAATCCTTGCAACATTTCTGCTTAATCTTCGTCATATGATGATGAGCGCATCCCTGTCTGTAAACCTAAAAAAGGATACAGCAGGATTTCTTCCCGTTATCGGGTTTGGAATAACCGATGAGACCTTCTCTGTACTTTCCTTCAACAAGGACAAGCTATCCCTACCCTTTATCCTAACAGTGAATCTGATTGCATATGGAGCATGGGCCAGTGGAACAGCTGTTGGATACCTGGTGGGAGAAGTCATACCCCAGGCTCTCCAGGAAAGCTTGGGCTTGGGTCTTTATGCAATGTTTGCAGCCCTTTTATTTCCTTCCTTCAAGGTAAACAAGGACTATCTCAAGCCTGCACTCTTGGGAGCGGTTACTTATATTGCAATTTTCAGGACTGGTATGCTCTCATCGGGTTGGGATATAATTGCCGGGATCATAATAGCCTCCGCCCTGGGTGTGGTGGTTATGGGGAAGGAGGATAATGATGAATAGTTACTTACCTGTTATATTTGGAATGGCACTTGTGACATATCTCCCAAGGCTTCTGCCCCTGATGCTCCTGCAGAAGCTTAAGCTTAGACCCTCCATGATGAGATTTCTCCAGCTTGTGCCCTATACATCCCTGAGCATACTGATTGTCAGAGGCATACTCACCTCGGATCCGGATATGGTTCCTGCAGCAATCGCTGGAATAGGAGTTGCTGGTGCTCTTGCTTACTGGAAGGGAAATCTTGTTCTTTCTGTACTTTCTGGAATTGCAGTTTCATTTTTAGTCATAACATATATAGGATGATAGGGAACCTCCCATATGGGAGGTTTTATAATTATAAACATAATCCCATAAAAATAGTTTCCATGAATTTGCAAATGGGTATTTACAGTATTGACAGCTATATGTTATCATAACAACATAAATGTAATGATTACAATAATATTATAATTACAATTAAGGAGGTGTCCATTTGACAGAACAACCTAATTCCGGCTGTGCAAGACCGGAGATCAAGAAGAACAAGCCAGTTGAGGAAGGGACAGTAAGTATCACTGAAGTTAAAAAGGAGGAACAGTCTATGGTTAAAGTAGGAAAACCAGCACCACTTTTTGAGGCACCAGCATTTTATAAGGGAGAATTTACAAATGTTAAGTTGGAGGACTATAAGGGCAAATGGGTAGTGCTTTGCTTCTATCCAGGAGACTTCACCTTTGTCTGAGCTACTGAGGTTTCAGCAGTTGCTGAAAAATTTGACGAGTTCCAGAAGCTTGGGGTAGAGGTTATATCAATGAGCGTTGATAGCCAGTTTGTTCACAAGGTATGGAATGACAATGAGCTTTCAAAAATGATCGGAAAGGATATTCCATTCCCAATGGCATCGGATTCTGATGGATACGTTGGCAAGATGTATGGAATCTATGACGAGGACAGTGGAGTGGAGACAAGAGGAAGGTTCCTGATAGATCCAGATGGAATAATCCAAGGTTTCGAGGTACTTACACCTCCAGTAGGAAGAAATGTAATGGAGACAATCAGACAAATCAAGGCATTCCAGCTTGTTAGGGAGACCAAGGGTGCTGAAGTCGCTCCTTCAGGATGGAGACCTGGAAAGAAAACCCTTAAGCCGGGACCTGACCTTGTAGGTAATGTATGGAAAGAGTGGAAGGTTAGCGAGGCTTTTGAAGACTAAATGAAATGTGTTGATTTATACCATTAAATGAGGTATTATGTAAATGGTATAAATATTAATTGGAGTTGTTGATTCATGAAAAAATTCGATACGGAACTTAAAACTTTAAAGTCAAAGGGAATTAGGCCGTCCTATATAAGGGTGAGAATTTTGAATTACCTTCTTGAGGAAAGAATCCATCCTACGGTGGACGAAATATACGAGAAACTAGGTAAAGAGATTTTGACCCTATCAAAGACAACAGTCTACAATACCTTGAAGCTTCTTGTGGAAAAGGGACTGGCCAAGGCCATCAATATCGAGGGAAATGAGCTGAGATATGAAGCGGAACGTGGTTTTCACGGGCACTTCAAGTGTCAGGAGTGTGATTCCATATACGATATAGCCGTATCGGAGATTACCTTTATGGATGATGTAGAGGGTTATCTGATCAATGACGAACAGGTTCTTATCACCGGCCTGTGCCCTAAATGCAATATGAGCAAATAATTGTAATGATTATAAAAAAGATACCCCAAAAGGGTATCTTTTTGTTTTAATGAAAAACCTACCGGGTATAAGGTCTTCACGAGCGTTAATTATGAAGTTAATATATAGGAGGTTATTTAATGGACAAGGTAAAACTATCTATAGTGTATTACAGTGCAAATGGTGCCAACTACAAAATGGCCAAGTGGGCTGAAGAGGCTGCCAAGGAGGCTGGTGCGGAGGTTAGGCTATTGAAGGTTCAGGAGCTCATTCCCCAGGAGATAATTGACGGAAATCCGAGAATGAAGGAAATAGCTGAGCTGACCAAGGACGTCAGGATAGCTTCATCTGAGGATCTTGACTGGGCAGATGCAATTATCTTCAGCGCAGGAGCAAGATTTGGAAATGCACCTTCACAGATGAAAAACTTCTTTGACATGCAGGGAGGTCTTTGGGCTGAAGGTAAGCTTGCAAACAAGGTTGTATCTGCAATGTCCTCAGCACAGAACCCAAATGGTGGACAGGAGGGTGCTGTAAAGGCAATGTATTCAACCTTCATGCACTGGGGAGCGATCATAGCAGCTCCAGGTTACACTGATGGATCTCTGTTTGCCGCTGGTGGAAACCCATACGGAACAACTGCAACGGTTTCACAGGAGGGTGACATCATAGATGATGTTGAGGAAGCGGTCAAGCACCAGGCAAGAAGAACTGTCCAGGTGGCAGAATGGATCAAGAAGGGAAAATAAATTGAAAAAGATGATTCCAGGCCTTAGGCCTGGGAATCATCTTTTTTTTCGTCCTTGCTGTCTTCTTTTTCAACAAATCTGTCATCTTTATTCTTCTTCTGTTTCTTTTCCTTTGGAGGCTTTTTAGGTCCGCTGACTATTCTTTTGATTATTTTGTAAAGGATTATGGCAACAATCAAAAGAACAAGAAGTCCTGGAAGGTTGTAGACCATAAATACTGCAAAGTTTTCAGCGGATATTCTAAACTGGTATAGTGAATTTTCAAATGCATTCTGTATTCTTGTGAGGAAAGGTGTTTCCTTGGTTTCTGTGGTACTAACCTTCCCAACCTCAATAAGTGATATATGGAAGGTTGAATAGTCAATCCTGTCATCAAGGTTGACAAGTGTGGCCTTGAGGTTTTCCTTTTCATAGATGACCTCGCTCAACTGGTCCTCAAGCTTTATGATGTCCTCAATTTCCTCAGCCCTCTCAAGTAATGAAAGAAGCCTTTCCTCCTTTATCTCCAGGACATTAAGTCTTGACTCTGTATCGGTATAGTATCTGGTCACATCCTCCTTGGAGGTGCTTTCGTTTGTAAGGTTACCAACCTGAGGGACCAATCCCTTAAACTGGTTTACCTTGTCTCTGGGGATTCGTATTGCAAAGTCTCCACGCTGATACATCTGGGAGTTGTAGTAGCTTGAGTAGTACACATTTGAGCTTGAAAGATAACCTCCAGCTTCATCTATAAGTAAGTACAACTTTTCCAGTGATTGATCGAATTCAGTTGTCTCAAAGGTCATGCTAATTGTGGTTATGATCTTGTCCGGCTCGATGGATTCCGAATAGCTGGGAGTTCCAAGTCCATTGTCACGCTGGGGCTCTCCGGCCTCTTCATATGCAGGAGCCTCTGCAGGTGTTTCTGTAGGATAGGGGGCAGCTCCGTCCATGGAGGACTCCTCCTTTGCTATCATGGAGCCGCAGCCTCCAAAGAGGGGCACCATCATTAGGATTCCAAGAAGCAGAGCTGTGAATTTTAAGCCTTTCTTCATTTATCTCATCTCCTTTTGAGTAATTATACCCCAGAAAAATGTTCAAAGTAATACAATCCGTTTACAATCAGGTTAAGAAAGACCTACAAAATGCCACCAAGGTATATAAATGGCAAAAAGTGATAAAAGTATCACCGCTGTAAGTACAATGCCGGTCTTTATGACCCGCTTCTGGGAGAAGAAGCCGTAGCCTTCTCCAACTACCAGGTGGACGCTGTGAAATGGTAGAATGAAATGAAGTGCAAGTGTTACAAATACAATCAGGGCCACCAGGATGGGAGACATTATACCTTCTGTAAGCAAGGCCATGCCTGGCAGAACAACAGACATTGTGGTAACGATGCTTCCAAGGATCATGTGTATGGCCATTGAGGAGAGTATTACCGCAAGGACCATCAGGAGGGAATATTCCTGTGGAAATATTGGCTTCATCTGTCCGAAAAGGATCTGGGCAGTGCCGCTTCCAGACATGACAGGGCCTATGGAAAAGGTTGCAGTAAGGAATACCAAAAGGGACCACTGTATGCTCCCAAGGTCCTTGAAGGACAGGATCCTGCCTATGTACATAAGGATTATTCCTATCAGGATCACCACCGTACCAGGAACTGGATGCAGCTGTTCAAAAGCCCAGAAAACAAGTGGCAGAAGGACAAGCAGAAGCTTTTTCTTGTCGTCCCCGTCAAGCTGAATTGATGGGATTCTTCCCTTTGATTTTTTATATTTTGCCAAATCATATCTGTTCATAGCAAGGAAAATTGACATCAGAAATATCAGGTGTATAAGTCCAGGAAGCAGAAAATACCTTGTCCACTGGGCTTGGCTAATATCGATTCCTGACATGGCAATAAGGGCTGGGTTCATGATTATATCACCCTTGAGGAAGAAGGTGTTTGTGATTATTGCAATGAGAAAAACCCCAAGAAGTATCGGCTCCTTGGCATCCTCATCTATCCCTTCTCCGTTTAGGTACTCCCTGAAGATGGTACCCAGGAGAATAAGCCTTATGAAGGGCTGGGGAATGACAAAGATCATAATGAGGGACATGAGCCATATGGATAGGAAAAGCCTAGGTATTGAGGTTGCAAGGTAACCTATGTAGGGCTTTAAGAGCCTGTCAATCATTCTGCTCTTAACAATACCTTCGGAAAACAGAAAAGACAGCACAATAAGCAGAAAGTTGTCCGAAAGTGGGAATGTAAATACCTTATCCACGGGCGTATTGCCAAACAATAGAAAAACAAGTATCAGAAACAGTGAAGAATAGGTTCGGCTGACTGTCTTGTTCACCCATAGGGTAAGTGTCAAGATAAGGGCTGCAAGAATTATTGACTGATCAAGTGACAGACCAAGGGGCTTGGTCAATAGGATAATCATTGGAATTACAAGACTCAATAGCAAGCTTTTGGTTGATGCCATCATTTTATCACCATCATTTCATTTGTATGTACTGAATATATTTAATAATAGCACAATATATGTAAAATTTGTCCATATTCAAAAAAAACCTTTGAATCATGTTATAATATTTACAGCAAATATAAAGGAGACAGGTATGATAAATAATATTACTGGCAAAACAAACAGGGGTAGGCAGGTTGTAATAGCTGCTGCCCTGATAAACTTCATGACAGGTATGATGTATGCCTGGAGTATAATCAGCAAGGCCCTGGTTGAGAATTACGGCTGGAGCAGCAAGGAAGCCTCGCTTCCATACACAATATTCACAATCGCATTCCCCTTGGCCATGGTTGTTTTTGGAAAATTTCAGGATGAGAAGGGGCCCAGGATATCCGGTCTACTGGGCAGTGTACTTGTTGGCTTGGGATTTATTCTTTCGGGAATATTTTTGGACCCAGTATTGATGCTACTTACCATAGGGGTTATGGCTGGAGCAGGAGTTGGAATCATTACCATATCAACCGCCCCCCCAGCCATAAAATGGTTTCATCCCAGCATGAAGGGAAAGATAACCGGAATTGTAGTTGCAGGTGTTGGATTATCAGCACTGCTGTACTCTCCCCTGGGAACCTTCCTGGTGGGAACCGTGGGAGTTGCCAGGACGCTTCTATATATTGGGGTTTTGGTGCTGTCAACAACCCTGATCCTTTCATTGAAGCTTGAAAATCCTCCTGAAGGCTATGACTTTGAAGGATTCAAGGCAAGGGCGGACTACATTCACTCAAGGGATATACAATGGAGAGAAATGCTTAGAACAAGTGAGTTCTACAGGCTTTGGCTAATGTTTGGGCTCTCGTCATCAGCTGGACTTATGGTAATATCTCACATATCCAGCATAGCAAACATTCAGATTGGTTGGCAGGCTGGATTTATCCTAGTGATGGTTATTTCAATATTCAACAGTTCTGGAAGAATACTTGGCGGAAGTGTCTCAGATAGAATAGGAAGGATCAACACAATGAGGGTATTGTTTCTATTTCAGGCTGCAAATATGCTCCTGTTCAGAAATGCCGTTTCAGTACCTGTCATGGTTCTTGCAGCGGCCCTTGCCGGTCTTTGCTATGGAGCGGGATTCTCGGTGTTTCCTGCAGCTGTTGGAGACTATTATGGAACAAAGTACTTTGGATTCAACTATGGTCTCCTCTTCTCAGGCTGGGGACTTGGAGGAATAATCGGGCCAATGACCGGTGCAGCAATCTATGACTCCACAGGTGCCTATGGGCCTGCGTTTCTTGTGAGCTTTGGTCTTTTGCTTGTTTCCTTCCTGATAACTCTTACCTTCAGTAAGAAGAAGGCTTTGGAATAGCAGAGAGGAGAATACCTTATGAAGAAAATCATGGTACTTCTTGTGGCAGTGATAATTGCAGGAGGTTATTCTACTGCCCAGGGAGTTTTTAATCACATAAGTAATCCCCTTAAGCTTCATATTGACTCAGTGGTTGTGGACGGACACAATGACACAATGCTTAGGATAATTGATGAAAGCAGCTGGCTGCCTCATAAGGACATCAGAAAAAGAACTGACCTCCATGCAGATTTATGGAAGCTGCGGGCGGGAAACATAAGCGTACCCTTTTTTGCAGCTTACTCATCTCCATTTTATGGGCAGCCTGAAAGGAGCCTAAGCAGAACCCTGGCGCTTTTCAATGCATTGTACTGGACTGAAAGGAACAACTCTGACATTCTTGAAATTGCCTCCAGCTACGATGAAATTGAGAAGGTTCTTTTGAAAAGAAAGATTGCAGCAATCCCCTCCATTGAAGGTGCATATTCAATAACGAAAATGAACTGGGAAGACCTGCTGCTTCAATACAGGGATCTTGGGGTGAAATCAATTGGGTTCACCTGGAACTACTCAAATGATCTGGCAGAAGGGCTATACAGTGCCTACGGAGATTACAACGGGACACCAAGTGAAAGCGGTCTAACGGCTCTTGGCATCCTAGCTCTTGAAAGGATGAACAGTCTGGGAATAATTGCAGATGTTAGTCATCTGTCCCAGGAAAGTTTTTGGGATGTTATAGGTAACACCAGAGGTCCTGTAATAGCCTCCCACTCGGGTGCATATGGAGTTGTACCTCACCCAAGAAATCTAAAGGACGATCAGATTGAAGCAATTGGAGAGAATGGTGGAGTAATTGGGGTTGTATACCATGATGAATTTGTGGGTAAGCGAGGCAACACCTATGTGAAGGATATCGTGGACCATATGGATCATATAATCGACCTTGTGGGAGTAGACCATGTAGGGCTTGGCTCTGACTTTGACGGGGCATATCTACCTGTGGATATGGAGGATGCTTCAAAGGTGTACAGAATAACTGAGGAGCTGGCTAGAAGAGGCTATACTGACCAGGAGGTAAAGAAAATCCTTGGCCTTAACATCCTAAGAGTCATAAAGCATAACGACCGGATTGCTGAAGGAAGGTCCATGCTTGAAGGGGTTGAAATATCACCTGACTTCAGTATGGGAGAGATTTTTGGGAATAACAGACCTGTATTTTCTGCGGATATTGTTGGAAACCATAAAGACGTTGAGATTTATGGTGTAATCGATGGACTGAGACACCCCGTAGAGATGGACAAGGGTAAACTGATCTTGATTCCTGCAGCTGAGCTTAAGGAGAAGTTTCATGTTGTTACCTTTGCGGCAGTCCACCCATCAAGGGGAGAGCTTAGGGAGACAAGGATTGTATATATTGAAGAAAACTAAAAAATCCCGGTTTCCCGGGATTTTTCAATTGAGCAAATAAAACAGTGCGCTGGGGTAAAACAGGTGAAGCAGCAACAGCAGGAATGACAAGAATGCCATCCTCTTATGCCAAACAAACAAGGATCTCTTTTTAAGCTTATAGAAGCTTCCTCCAAGCAAAGCGGTCACGAAAATGGAAGCGTAAAGAAGACTTCCCGTATGAAGCCTTATTCCTCCCATTGCCAAATAACCATGAACAAGGGCAAGAACAGCCATTGCAACACCAAATGGCTTATGCAATCTTCGTAGAAACTTCACAGTATCCCTAAAGAGTCTGTTCTGGGTTTTGAAAAACTTCCTGTTTAGAAAGTTCAGGGCAAAAGGGGATAGAATTACTCCCAGTATAACTACATTAAGCCATCCCAATACTGAATACATACAACACCCCCAAGCAGATTATTCTTCCAAAGTTCCAACTACGGGCATTCTGCTAAGAACAGAAACGCCATGAGGAGAAACATTCTTGATCTCTTCAGTCAAATCCTGTCCGGCCTGGTATCCATTGTGGCCACCTGCATCCCACATGTCGGAATCTGTCACGTCGTACACAACTCCGTCAACTGCGATATATGCATCGTTGCCATCGGTTCCGTCGTACTCTGCAAGCTCCTCCAGGGTGAAAACCCTGTCGCCTTCTTCGGCGGGTGCCTCTGATTCGTTTCCTGAGGAACAGCCTACAAGCGCCATTGCTGCAACAAGCACGAGGATCAATATGCTTAAATACTTCCTATTCATCAAAATCACTCCTTTTTTTCTTCCAAGGGTTATATAATATATTACCCACATTGGGCTTATTCCCAACAAAAATTATAGGAATTGAGGTAAAAGTTAATATTTGGCAATTAAACCTTAAATATATCAGTATTTCATCAAATATCTCCAATTAGCTTCAGTTATTGGAGTTTTTGGTGTAAAATAAAAGAGTTAAAGGCGTTTAGGCATCAAAAAATAGATGGTGAGTAGGTTTATTATTGGGAGGTGGCTGTATGAACTCAAATGTCAAATTTGTTAAAGAACATGATATAAATCTAGATAAGATAAACATAAGAAGAGCCCATAAAGGTGATGAAATAGGGGTCTACAAAATTGCCTGCAGTGTTACGGAAGGTGGTAGGGACTCGTATCAGGGCTTCTTGATAGATGATTTTCATTTGTATCCGGATTATTACATCGACCAGTACAAGGATAGGATAGAGAACCTTCGATATTTTTATGTTGCAGAGTTAAATGATGAAATAGTTGGGTTTTCACTTGCCTACAAAAAGGAAATGTGGCTGAAGTACAATCCAACCTGGATAGAGGACATATACTGGCACCCATCCTTTGAGATGTCACATCTTGATGATTTCATCCTTATCGACAAGACAGCCATAGAAGCCAAGCATACAGGCAAGGGTATAGGTAGTAAGATTTACAGGAGGATCATAGAGGACATGAAGGAGAATGATATTCACTACATATTCTCTGAAACCGTGGTTAATCCCCTGCCTAACTTTGCATCCCTGGCCTTCAGGCAAAAGCAGAACTACATCATGGCTGGATTTAGATATGAGGAGCACAGGGGTACAATCTATTCCGATATGATATTTTATAAAAAAGTATAGATAACTAAAATAAGGCCCGACAAATTTGTCGGGCCTTATTTTAGTTCAGAAAGGTCCATTCCAGGAACACCCTCAAGAAACTTCTCGCCGTGTCCTATCATAATTGTTGGTATTCCAACGCTACCCTTCTTTCTTATTGGATCGAAATAATCGGATTTATCCCTGAAGGCCAGGAAAATCTTTAGGCTTCTCATGCTGTCGGTTATATCGATATACTGAAACTCCACTCCATTTTCCAAGAGAAACTCTCTCAGTGGTTCACACTCCGGTCAAAGCGGGCTTCCAAAAACAGTTATCTTTTTCATAGATCTACCTCCTTAAGCTGACTAGATTATATCACATTTTAGCAACCTTTTGAAATTGACATATGTTATAAAAAGGCGTAATATTAAGACATAGACTGTATCAGGTTAAAGTAAAGGAGGAATATCAATGACTTATAGTCCCAGCTTGGGAAGCTCAGTAACAAACACCAGAATGAGAACACCAGATAATCTTTCTCCCTTTTCGGGAATGTGCTCTGTATGTACGGCAAACTGCACTGGAATGTGTGAAATTGGACTCTCTGCCTTAAGGGGAAAAGAGGCGACCTACCCATTTCAGACAGATAGGAATCAGTTTGCATCGGAGAAGGATTACCCGGTGGACTATTCTCATCTGAACATCAATGGAAGGGTCTTTGGTGCCTGGGGTTGCAAGGAGGATCCCTACGAGGCTACATACCCAAATGCGAACATGGAAACATCAGTTGGAATCGAAAATCCTGTGAAGCTTAAACTGCCCATTATCCTGCCTGCAATGGCAAAGCTTAACTGGAGGGATTATTATGCAGGTGCGGCAATGGCTGGAGTCCTTGTGGTAATTGGCGAGGATGTAATCATGAAGGATCCTGAACTGGTTTTGGAGAATGGCAAGGTGAAAAAGGCTCCGCTGATCGGTGAAATGCTTGATTCCTTCAGAAAGTATGGTAGGGGCTACGGAGACATTGTCCTTCAGGGCAACTACGATGATGAGTACAATGGCGTACTGGATTATGCAATCAAGGAGCTTGGGGCAACGTCCGTGGAGCTGAAGTTCGCTCAGGCTGCAAAGGGGATTCAGGGTCTTGGAATGGTCAACACCCTTGAAGAGGCTCTAAAGCTTAAGGAAAGGGGATACATTGTCCACCCGGATCCTGAGGATGAGGAGATTTCAGAGAAGTATAAGGTCGGAATTGGCCAGAGGTTTGAGAAGGTAGGAAAGCTACCAATATGGAATGAGGACCACCTTGTGCGTCGGGTAAGGGAGCTGAAGGAAATGGGAGCCAAGAGGGTATTCTTCAAGACCGGTCCATTTGACCCAGGAGATCTTGCAAGGATTCTCATGATCGCTTCAAAGGCTGGGGTTGACCTTGTCACCTTTGACGGTGCCGGTGGTGGTTCCGGAAACAGCCCTGTGAAGATGATGAATGAATGGGGAATACCGACAATTGTACTTGAGAGCATTCTCTATTCACTATTGAAGGAGATGGATAACAAGGGGTACAGACTTCCACAGGTTGCGATCACAGGTGGGATTGCCATGGAGGATCAGGTTTTCAAGGCGCTTGCACTGGGAGCTCCATATATTAATATTGTAGGAATCGGAAGAGCTGCAATGACTGCGGCAATGGTAGGAAAGACGGTGGGGGACCTTGTTGAGGAGGGGAATGTACCCAAGGATTTCCAAAGATTTGGACAGACCAAGGAAGAGCTGTTTGAAGGTCTTAGAGAGCTGAGACAGTATTATGATGATGCGGATACCTTCTCCACGGGAGCTATAGGACTATATTCCTATCTTGGGAGGATAAAGGCGGGAACCCAGCAGCTTATGGCCTTAAACAGAAAATTTGACTTAAAGAGCATAGCACGTGAAGATGTTGTCCCCCTGACATTTGAGGCAAAGGAAGCTACAGGCCTAAAGGATTATAACGAGCTACTTCAGGAAGGAATGGAATTGTTGTAATTATGTGATAATTACAACAGATGTTGACATATGACCACAAAATGCTATACTTTAGAGTAACGGGAGTATGTCATCAATCCTGCCAAACTAAGTTAAAAATTTAACTAACACAAATTTAAGGGGGAGTTTCTATGAGAAGCAAGACAAAGTTTTTAAGCATGCTGATGGTACTGTTGATGTCACTTTCTGTACTTACAGCATGTTCACCAGCTGCACCGGCTGAAGAGCCAGCACCTCCAGCGGAAGAACCAGCAGAAGAGCCTGCCCAGGAGCCAGCAGAGGAGCCGGCAGAGGAGCCTGCATTGGATCCTGAAGAGGTACTTAAGGAAGCTGCACTTGATTTACTTAACAACATTCCAGACAATAACTTCATAATGGCATCAGACGAAGCTTTGGCTTTGTTTGAGGAGAATCCGGGAGCTGTTTTCTGGGTGGACCTAAGATCAGCCGACGATTATGCTGGTGGTCACATTGCGGGTGCTGTGAATATTCCTTTTGCAGAGTTGGGGGACCACTGGGATGTATTGCCTGCAAACAGACAAATAATTATGCAATGCTACTCAGGACAGACATCTGCACAGGCAGCAGCACTAGCTCAGATGCTTGGTTTCAATGCTGTTTCCTTTAGGGGAGGCATGAACTTCGGATGGGCTCCACTTGAGCTTGGTGAAGATACCCTTGAAATGGAGGCCAATGAACTGCCTGAGGCAAAGGTACCAGAGCTTGATGAAAGAGAACAGATCATATGGGATGCAGCGGTTGCTTACTTTCCACCAGCTGGAAACAATGTAATTGCACCTGCAGATCTTCTTGCTCTTGTTGAGGAGAATCCCGATGCAATAACTGTAGTTGACATAAGATCAGCCGATGACTATGCAGCTGGCCATATTGAAACAGCAATCCATATACCTTTCAAAGAGGTTGGAGCAAACATCGACCAGATACCAATGAACAGACCAGCATATGTGACCTGTTATACAGGGCAGACAGCGGGCATAACAATTGCACCAATGAGAATGATGGGCTACAACGCAATAAGCCTTAACAGAGGGATGACAGGCTGGGACGGAGCTGAGCTTCCAAAGGTAACTGATTAAAAGAGGCAGTAAAGATCTACTTAACAGGGGGTGAGATCTATGTCAAAACCCAAAATATTCAATAGCTGGAAAGGGAGCCTTGCAATCGTTGCAGTACTTGCAGTGGTTGCTATTGGAATATATCAGATGGGAATTCTACCTGGATTGCCTGAGGAGGAGTACACGCCTGTTGGCGGGGGAGAAGACAAACCTTTTGAGTTTCCATCAGTTGACAGCGCAAGCTGTGTGGCCTGCCATACCAGCGAAGCAGTAATAGCTGCATCTACCTGGGTTGAGGAACAGCCTGTTGCGGAAGACACAGGGGGCTGAGGCGCCCCAGGACCACAGCTGGAAGCTGTGGAGATGTTTCTTGTATCACTGGAGTTTGTAGACTCCACACACGGAAGCCTTGGCTGCATAACCTGTCACGGTGGAGCAAACGAGGTTGACAAGGCAGTTGCCCATGAAGGGATGGATCCATATCCATCAAGGAACTTCGACGCAAACTGCGGAGCTTGTCACAGCAATGTAACTGATGTATATGCAACATCCATCCACTACAATCTACACGGGATGGAAAACGGTTTGGCGGCATTTGCCGATGTGATGTCCTTGTCTGAATCACCTCATCATGAGGAGGTATTTGACCAGGATTGCTACAAGTGTCATGCAACCTGTGGAGATTGTCATGTAAGCAGGGCAAAGAACTTTTCAAATGGTCTTGTTGATCAACACACATTCCTTGGGACTCCTTCAATGGAGGAGAATTGCTACGCATGCCATAATGCCAGAAACGCCGGGGAGTATATGGGGTTGATAGGCTTTGGAGGAGATGTCCATTTTGATGCAGGAATGACCTGTATGGACTGCCATCCGGTTGATAACTTCCATGGATCTGGGGAAGAGACCAAGAATATGTGGGAGGAGAACCTTCCGGCATGTACTGATTGTCACACCGATAAGGATCCAGCTGTTGCAACGGATGTAAATCACAAGGTTCATGGAGACTCACTTTCATGTCAGGTATGCCATGCACAGGCAAACAACAACTGCTTTGAGTGTCATCTAGATCCAAATGAGGATGGAACCGCACTACAAAGCTCATCTGAAAGCAAGATTATGTTCAGGGTTGGTCTTAACCCCAATCCAACAGAGGAAAGGCCATACAAATACGTAGCCTTGAGGCATGTTCCTGGACAGGAGGCAATGCTTGATGTTGTTGGTGAGAACATGATGCCTAACTTCAATGAAATTACAAACTGGAAGTATTCGCCGACTCACAATGTACAGGCAAGTACATTCCAGAATGAAAGCTGTGAATCCTGCCATGGAAACACAAGAATCTGGTTGAGTGAAGATGACTTCAGAGAGACAGATAGCGAGGCAAACTTCAGACTCATACCACCATTACCACCGTCATTGGATTATTAGCATACTAAAAAGGGGAGCTTGCTCCCCTTTTTTAAAAATCAATATCAGGGGAGGTAGATGACAATAGATAAGTTCATCAGAAGGTTGACCAGCCTTGGGCTGGCGATAATACTGTTTATCTTCATAGCAGCATATTCAATCATAGGAACCGTTCTACCTCAGGGGTTACAAAGGGAATTCTACATAGAAAGCTATCCCGCTATGGGAAGTATAATTACCGCACTCCAATTTGACCAGGTCTACAGCTCATGGATATTTAGAATTCTGCTGTTCCTGTTCATAGTGAATCTTGCAGGTTGTACCTTAAGGATACTGCCTGGACAGCTTAAAAAAATGAAAAAGGACCATTTCCCCAAACCAAAGCCGGATGGGGATAATTTGCATGCTGAAAATATGGATATCCAGAAATTCAGGGGAATTCTGGAGAGAAAAAGGTATACCATAGTGGAGGGTGAAAAGGGGTTCAGGGCCAGTAAACACAGAATTGGCAATATTGGTTCCTCTGTTACCCACCTTGGTATTATCATAATTATTCTTGGAAGCTTTATAGGGAACATGTTTGCACAGGAAGGCTTTTTCAATATGCTGCCAGGAGATGTTAAGGGCTTTCCCCAATACGGTTTTTCATTGAGGCTTGATGATTTCAGACTGGGATTTAGGGATAACGGAACAGTGGACCAGTACTACAGCGATGTTACCGTGTTAAGACCTGAAGGTGAGGAATGGAGCGATACAATGTGGGTCAATAATCCCCTTAAGGTGGATAAGGTAGACTTTTATCAAACCAGCTATGGCTGGGCAAGCAGCCTTTCCATCCTTGGGCCTGAAGGAGAGGAGCAAAATGCACTTCTTAGAAACGGAGAATCATATTTTTACCAACCTGGTCATCTAACGGTTTATTTGTACGGTTACTTCCCAAACATGACCATAACATCATTGGGAGAGCCAATTACCATGACAGAACAGGAGCTTAATCCATATTATGCCGTAATCCTTTATGAATTCGGAAACCACGTATCTTCTGATATCCTGGAGCCTGGGCAGTCAATTCAGTACAAGGACTTCAAACTGACCTTTACCGACTCGAGCCTTTACACTGGACTGACTTTCAGAAAGGATTTCGGGTATATTTTTGTAATGCTGGGAAGTCTCCTAATGACCTTGGGATTGATTTTCTCCTTCTACTTTTATCCCAAGCATATTCAGGTGGAGGAAAAAAGCATAAGAACCATAACAAGACAGAACACCTGGGGCTTTGACTATCAGGTAAGACAGCTGGTTCAACAATCAACTGAGAAGGAGGAATAAGGATGGATCTTGTATATTTTGAGGAATTGATGTTCACCCTTGCATTTGCGGGGTACACCCTTTCAGCAGTTCTCTTTTTCATATTTGTAGCCATGAAAAAGGAAAGTATAGGTAAGATTGCCATTTCACTTACGGTGGCAGGCTTTGGAATACACACCGTTGCAATAATTTTAAGGGTGATTGAATCGGGCAGACTCCCCTTTACAAATCAGTTTGAATTCGCAACCAGCTTTGCCTGGGGTATTGTCCTTTGTTATCTTGTGCTCCACTTTGCATACAGGTTCACTGGAGTTGGTGCCTTTGTCATGCCCATTGCATTTCTTGTGATGGGATATGCCTCAATGCTGCCCAAGGCAATAAAACCTCTTATGCCTGCCCTTCAAAGCGGTTGGCTGTATATACATGTTGGAACCGCAGTCATAAGCTACGGGTCCTTTGCAGTGGCAGCTGGACTTGCAGCAATGTATCTTATTGGAGAGCGGCAGAAGGAAACTGGAGATGGCAAAACTGTGCTGCCCAAGTCAGAGGTGTGTGACTATCTAAGCTACAGGGTTATTGCCTTCGGGTACCTTATGCTGACCCTGGTAATAGTGACCGGAGCCATATGGGCAAAATATGCCTGGTCAAGATACTGGGCCTGGGACCCAAAGGAAACCTGGTCCCTTATAACCTGGCTGATTTATTCCGTGTACATCCACCTGAGATTCAATAGGGGATGGAAGGGAAAACCAGCTGCATGGTTTGCGGTGATTGGTTTTATAAGTGTCATATTCACATTTATAGGCGTCAACAACATATTGCCAAGTATTCATAGCTACAGATAGGAAAGGGACAGCTTAAGGAAACTTACAAGCTGTCCTTTCCATATATATAGGAAGGAAATATACAGATTCAGAAAACCCTCCATAGGGTAGATATATCTTGGGGTGATATGATGGATAACTTTACAAAGAAAAAGATAAAAAAGCCCAGGGAGTTGGTGGAGGATCTCAAGTCTGGAGATTTTTCCATTACAAAACGAGAATTTGACCTGAAAAAGAGCAAAAGGACGGTTAAGGAGCTTTCCAATGACGGCAAGAGGATAAAGGAGAAAATAGACCGTCTGAAGGAAGTTCATGAACAGCTTACAGAGAAGGATAATGCGGACAAGAAACGGTTTATAGAGAGAAAGATGCCTGGTAAGAGATAATTGAGAGATCAACTATGTTGGTCTTTTATTTTTCATTGGGAAGTCCATGGAACTGGCAAAGAGGTGATAGGTTGAAGGTTGCGAGGATCAACATAAGAACTACAGACGGTGAGACCCTAGGTCTTCAGGAGGCTATGCTTGTCAAGGACAAGGGCATTGAAGGGGATAAGAACGCAAAGGGTGGGGAGAGACAGCTGTCCCTTCTTCCTCTAAAGGTGAGGGAGGACATTGAAAAGGAAGAAATTACAGGATTGTGTATACCAAGGTTTACCGAGAACATTACCCATACGGATGATGCCCGATTCAAGGAGGGAGAAAGGTACACCATGGGAGAAGCGGTGATAGAGATCAGTGGAATCAGAAAAAAATGCTTTTCACAGTGCGAGAATATTATCAAAAATAAGCCTTGTACTTTAGTGAAATCCGTCATTTATGCAAAAATTATTTCAACAGGAATAGTGGGGGTAAACGCTGAGATACAGCCATTTACAGGCGTTGAGAGCAAGGCAAAGTTGTAGAAAATCTGCAAACAAATTGATAAATTATTCTCAAATCATTGATTTATCAGAATAATTATTATAGAATTAGTTAGTATAGTCGTAGTATTTAAGATTATTTAACTATATACATTGTAGGGGGTGAAGCGATGGCAACAGATGCTATACTGGCTGTAAAAAAAGCAGAGGAGAAGGCCAGGGAAATTCTAGAGGAAGCCAGTAACAAAGTTAAAAAATCCACTGAGGAATCATCCCAGAAAGCGGAGGAAGAGTTTAAGAGGATTCTTGATGAAGCGAACCTGGAGGCTGATAGCCTTAAGAAGGCTGCTGTTGAAGAGGGGGAAGCCAAAGCAAAGCCGATTCTTGAAAAGGGTAGCGCAGAGGCTGAGAAACTGAAGAGGATGGAAAGCGAGAAGCTGGAAAAGGTGGCTAATATAATAATTGAGAGGATCGTGAACAGTAATGGCAATAGTTAAGATGAACGAATTCAGCTTATTTGCCTTCGATTCATCCAAGGAAGATCTTCTCCACGAGCTTCAGAAGTTTGAATATGTCCATTTCACAAATCTTGGTGTAGACGAAACCCTTTCAGAATTGGGATTAAAAAATGTCAAGATGCCGGAAAGGATTATGGAAATCGATGACGACATCAACAGAGTAGGGAGCGCCATAAAGATATTGTCGAAATTCCACGAAAAACCAACTGGCATCAAAGCCATGAAGGAGGGTGTTGGCACCTATACCTTCGATGAGCTTGAAGAGCAGGCACAGTCCATTGATTACAAAGAGGCCCTGGATGGGGTTGAAGAGCTTTGGGGAAGGATGGAATCCCTTAAGCATGAGAAGGAAAAGGCAAGAGCAAGACTGTTGGAGCTTAAGCCCTGGAAATCAATAGATCTTCCAATATCAGATATCAATGGGATAAACAGAGCTGAGATCTTCACAGGTACTGTACCTAAAAAGCTCAGGGAGAGACTTGATGAGGAAATGACAGGCTTCGAAAATACCTATTACGAAATCGTGGAAGAGGACAAGGACAATTTGTACGTTGTGGCCATGTCCTATGGAGACGAAGTAAAGAAGGCAATAGACAGCCTTAGGAATACGAGCTTTTCCAAAATTGTAATCCATGGGGATGAAAAACCCGCCCAGGAGATGGAAAAGATAGATGAAAGAATCGGGGAACTGACTTCCCAGATGGATGAGGTCGAAAAGGAACTTAGATCAATGACCTCTCAGAAATCCAGTTTGGAGCTTGTATACGACTACCTTAGCAACAAAAAGCTGAGGACAGCTGCTGCTGAAAATTTCGTATCAACAGACAACGTCGACGTCATAAAAGGCTACATACCTTCAGACAAGGCGGAGGAGTTTGAGAGAAATGTAAGAGATAGACTTGATAATATCTACTATATGGAAATGAAGGAAGCGGAGAGGGAAAGTGATGACACTCCGATTCTTTTGAAGAATTCAAAATTTGCAAAGGCATTTGAGTCCCTAACTGGGATGTATGCACTGCCCAAATACAGTGAAGTGGACCCTACGCCGCTTTTGGCGCCATTTTACCTTGCCTTCTTTGGCATGATGGCTGCCGATGTTGGATACGGTCTTATTATGCTGATAGGAACCATGTACGTTCTTAAGAAGTTCAATCTTAAGGAAAACACTAAGCTTTTCGTAAGGTTTTTCTATTATCTGAGCTTTTCAGTTATAATATGGGGATTCCTCTACGGGTCTCTATTTGGAGGGATAATACCTTTGCCGGGATTGTTTGAGCCCGCGGAGGATTACAATTCCCTTTTGATACTATCGAT
>Ga0334894_1001500_pt1 | contig 19480 bp, 4 predicted proteins | sample GraSluR3_MG_6_FD_207225 | JGI IMG/M metagenome (GOLD analysis project Ga0334894, IMG submission 207225) | Sludge microbial communities from methane-producing bioreactor in Wageningen University, Netherlands - Granular Sludge_12_05 R3 | ecosystem: Engineered > Bioreactor > Anaerobic > Unclassified... | reverse complement strand
CAGACTCAGGTTGAGGTTGAGGCGTAGTATCGGTTGGGGTTTCGGTGCTCTCGGGTTTCTGAGCCTCGGTATCGATGGTGCAGGCCACATCGCCCACCTTAATGGCGCCGCCTTGCACCTTAATGCTCACCACTCCGCTATGGCTGGCCAGCAAGGGTAGCGTTGCCTTTTCCGACTCTACCTCGGCTATCTCCTGGTCTTTCTCAACCCATGAGTTATCTTCAACCAGCCAGCTGGCTAGTTCTACCTCTGTAATTGATTCCCCGGGGCTTGGTATGCGAATTTCGACTTTCATAATGTTTTATATTATTTGAACGCTGATGACGCTGATTTTACAGATTCTAAAGATTTTGAAAAAAACTTTCCTATATTCGAGTGCTGCAACTCTTTTGGAGTTTATTCATACATTTAGAAAGTGATTAAGTTTATGATTACAGAACATTTTGTTAATTGCCGCGGGCTGGTTGCTGAGCAGTTGGGCAGGCTCACTGTAACACTTGTCGAAGTACAGCCCGTGGCAATTGAATTTTATAACAATATTCGAAACTTAAACAGTTCCAAAATATTTGCGTAAATCTGCTAAATCAGCGTCATCTGCGTTCCATTTTACTGGATTCTAATTCCTTAAACTCCGCCTTACGCTCCACACGCTTACCTCCCACCTTGCACTGCAATCCACAGTACTTGTTGTTTAGCTCGCAAGTACATTTACGGAATACCTTGTCAATAATTTCCTGCTGTTCCTGCGCATGCAGCTTGCTAAGACCAACAGCTGGGCTGCCACTAGGCTGGCGCGATACTAGCTGGATGGGAATATTCACAAAGTTATCACGAATAAAGTTCCAAGCGCCCATATTCTGCGGTTCCTCCTGCACCCACAGCCACTGAATGGCATTGGGATACCTTTGCAGCACCTCGCCCACCTGCTTGGCCGGGAATGGGTATAGCTGCTCAATACGAACAAGGGCAATATCGCGTGCCTCGAAATACTCCTTACGCTCCAGCAAATCGTAATAAATTTTGCCTGTACAGAAAACCACCCGCAGCACCTTGTCGATATCCACATTATCATCGTCAATTACCTCCCTAAAGCCGCTTTGGCTCAGATCGTCGATTGATGATACGCACTTGGGGTGGCGAAGCAAGCTCTTTGGGGTGAATACCACCAGAGGTGTTCTAAACTCGCGCTTAACCTGACGCCTTAAGGCGTGGAAAAAGTTGGCGGGCGTGGTGATATTGGTAATCTGCATATTCTGTCGGGCTGCCAGCACCATGAAACGCTCAATTCGAGCGCTAGAATGCTCAGGCCCTTGGCCTTCAAATCCGTGTGGAAGCAAAAGGGTTAGCCCCGAAGTCAGACCCCACTTATCCTCAGCAGAGCTGATGTACTGATCGACAATTATTTGAGCACCGTTAAAGAAATCGCCAAACTGAGCCTCCCAAATGGTTAGCCCGTTGGGCGTTCCAAGCGAATAGCCATAGTCAAACCCCATCACTCCGTACTCGGATAGAAGGCTGTTGTACACATGGAATTTCGCCTGATTCTGGGAGATATTCTTAAGCGGGAAATATTTCTCCTCCGATTTTTCAACCGCGTACACAGCATGCCGATGCGAGAAGGTGCCCCGCTCGCTATCCTGTCCGCTTAGCCGAACGGGATGCCCCTGATCGACCAAAGTTCCATAGGCCAGCAGCTCGGCCATTGCCCAATCCACTCGCCCCTCCTTAACCATTGCGGCACGATCGTCCACCAACTTTTCGAGCTTACGGAAAAATTTTTTATCGGGGGGTAGGCTGTTGATTCGATTGGCCACACGAATCAGATCATCCTTGGTGACAGCAGTTGATGTGGATTGATAAAAATCGTCGGGGGTTGAATATCGTATACCCTTCCAATCGTCGCTCAGGAATCGCTGAATCTTAACTTTTTTCAGACCTTTGGCAACCTCTAACTTCGCCTCGAGAAGGTTGTTAAACTCGACAAGCGACTTTTTTACTTCATCGGAAGTAAGGGTGCCATTGCGGATCAATTTCTCAGCGTAAATATCACGTACGTTGGGATGCTTTGCAATTATATCGTACAGAATAGGTTGTGTAAACCGTGGCTCGTCGCCCTCGTTGTGTCCAAAACGACGATACCCCAGGATATCGACAAAAACATCGGTATGGAATTTCTGGCGATAGTCCATCGCCAAACGAATGGTATGAACCAACGCCTCGGGGTCGTCGGCATTCACGTGGAATATGGGCGACTTGGTAACCTTGGCAATATCGGTGCTGTAGGTGCTGCTGCGCGCATCGAGGTAGTTGGTGGTGAAGCCCACCTGATTGTTAAGCACCAGATGGATGGTTCCGCCAACGGTATACCCCTTAAGCTGCGACATTTGCAGCGTTTCGTAAACCACGCCTTGAGCAGCAATGGCTGCATCGCCATGGATTATAATGGGTGCTAGCTTTTTAAAATCTTTTTGATAATGATGATTGATTTTAGCACGGGCAAGCCCTATGGCAACTGGGGCAACTGTTTCGAGATGCGAAGGGTTGGGCACCAGATTTAGCTTCACCTCTGTCCCACTAGCAGTTTTCACCATGCTGTTGTAGCCCATATGGTACTTCACATCGCCCAGCGCCACATCCTCATCGTACTCCTCGCCAAAAAACTCGTTGAAAATATGCTCGTAGGGTTTCTGCATGGTGTTGCCCAAAACGTTAAGCCTACCCCTGTGCGCCATTCCAATCACAAACTCCTTAATTCCGAGCTCCGCACCGTGATTGACTATGGCGGCCATAGCAGGGATTAAGGCCTCTATTCCCTCAAGGGAGAATCGCTTCTGCCCAATAAACTTTTTATGGATAAACTGCTCGAAGCCTACGGCCAGCTTAAGCTGGTCAAAGATGTTTTTCTTCTGATCATCGGAAAATTTCGTGCTGTTCCTATCCGTCTCTATCCTATGCTGTAGCCAGTTTATCACCTCAACATCGCGGATATACATATACTCACAACCAATGGATTTGCTGTAGGTTGCCTTTAGGTAATCGATTATATCGGCGAGCTTGGCGGGGCCAATGCCCAGCTGTTTACCCGCTTGGAATACAGTATCTAAATCGGATGGTGACAGCCCAAAATTCTCGATATCGAGCGTGGGCGAATAGCTTCGGCGGGTGCGAACGGGATTGGTCTTGGTGAACAGATGCCCACGCTTGCGGTAAGCATCAATAAGATTAAGCACCTTTACCTCGGCATCGTAGAGCTGGCCCCCAGCCTCGCCATAGCTAGCGCGGGCAAAGTTGAAGCCCTGAAAGAACTGACGCCAGCTGGGATCAACCGATTCGGGGTTGTCAAGGTAATCTTTATATAGATTGTCAATGGATTGCGGATCCACATTGGATAGAAATGAGTTGTCTTCCATTTTTGTTGGTTTTGCCCTTTTAAGCAAAGGTAAAAAAATTTAGGTGTGATAATGTAGATTTTAATGGAATCAACAGATTCGGGGCGGGAATGTTGAGCGAAATCGTATGAAAATTGACCTTGTAAGCTCTATCGTAGCTGGGATTGGTTGTTGTGCAGACATATTCAGATAGTTAATCTAGGCATTAAAGTCTTAATTAACCCCACTGAGGTTATTCCATTAAGAAACTGTTTAAGTTTTTTTGAACAATTCATTTTATGATGCCGCCGTAGGTGGCATATAACGATTGAAAAAGCATTTCGTATAACCATAGCGCCCCTGCCTTACTGCCCAAGGCAGGCAGGTCGTAGAGAGCGCAATAAGTTGCTTTCATTATTGCACCCACTCTGGCCTGCCTGCCTTGGGCAGTAAGGCAGGGGTGCTTAGTTTAGTTTCACATATTTTCAATCGCTATATGCCCCTGTCTGCCAGCCAGACAGGCTCTACGAGGACCCTTCAAATTTTAAAACGTAAAACTTAAACAGTTTCTAAACCTTGCACCAAAAAATTGATGATAAATATCATCTACAAACTGGGGTTGAATACCAAACCATCAAGCTTGCCCATCGTATATTTGAAGATTAACCCTAAGCATAAAATTTGATAGAAATGAATCGTTATCAATATATCACTTTAAAAAGCAGCATAACCGTTGAGCTCTCGAAGAAGCCAGAGAATGGTCTATTCCCTTTGCCATCAGGAAATATTAGAGTGATAGCATCCTTGGTTGTTAGCCTCTTCATGCTACTTACCTTGGCTGCAATTGGACAAACAACTACTCCCTTAACCCTTTACTATGGAGGTACAGCAACCCTTGTAGGGCACGAAGGTGGACAGGATGGTTGGACAGTGGATCCTGATGGCTACAGCACTTGCTTAGAGGGTGATACGCAAACAAGAACATTCAACACCACATGCTCTGGCGTTGGCATCTTTACCGTTACTGCACCTCACAGCAGTAGCAATAATACCCGCATTTGGAATATTACCGTACTGCCAACCATAACCTTCAACCCCACGCGAACAGAGTTCTGCGAGGATGGTGACCCCTTCGTTATTGATGGTGGCACTGGTTCACCAGATGGGGGAGCATGGTATTTCTCGGGCGAGGGAGTTGTAAACAACACTTTTTATCCACCCTCAGCAGGAACGGGAACATACCAAATAGAAGCCAGATATACAATCACTACTGCCGATGGTGTTTTTTCGAACACAGCAACCACTACCTTTGAGGTACTTGAGTCACCAGACATTTCTCTTCTTAATTTTACTGATAATCAATGCCAAAACGACCCTTCATGGACTGTTACTGCGTATAACAATACGCTAGATGAGAATGCTAATGGAGGTCAGTTCTTTGGTACAGGCATTACAGACCATGGGGATGGTACTGCCACATTCAATCCATCTGCTGCGGGTTTGGGCACACATACAATAACCTATAACTACACCGACCCGAACAGCTGCTATTTCTCCACAACACGGAGTACATCCGTTGGTACAGAAATATCAATAAACGATCTGCCTAGCACTTTCTGCCTAAACGACCCATCGGTAACATTCACCTACTCCGAACCCGCGGGATCAGTAGAAGGCCCAGGGGTTACAGACAATGGGGATGGAACAGCTACATTCAACCCCATTACCGCTGGGGCTGGAGTAAATACCGTAACCTACACCTACGATGATGGAGAATGTGAGAATAAAGTTACACAAACAGTTCAGGTATTCAGCTTGCCCAATGTTAACTTTTCGGGGTTAAGTAATAACCAGGAATTCTGTCGAGGACATAACAAGATAACGCTTACAGGCAACCATGCCCCTAGCGGCTTCTTTACAGGCGATGCAATTCTTGACCATGGCGACGGTACTGCAACGCTTGAATTGTCCACTTTATCGGCAGGGAGCTACAGCGTAACCTATCGCTACACATCGGACGATGGATGCACATCGAGCATTACAAAAGTGTTTGTAGTGAACCCTCTCCCACAAGTTTTCAACGTATCTGGCGGTGGAAGCCATTGTCCAGCTGACCCTGAAGGGGTACAGATTAAGCTTAGTGGTTCGGAGAACACTTTTGCCTACCAACTATACAGAAACGCTGCACCCATAGCAGACACCAAAACGGGTGATGGTGCGGAAATAAGCTTTGAGAAGCAAACCAACGCAGGAAGCTATACCGTTATGGCCACCAACCCAACAACAGGCTGCACAAGGCAAATGAACAGCAGCGCAACAATATCAATACTTCCTGAAGTTGCAATAACTAAAGAGCCCGAAAGTGCTACAGTATGCGAAGATGGTTCTGCCACATTCAGCGTTGAAGCAACAGGAATAAACCCAACATACCAATGGTTTGTTGGAGGTATTGACGTTGGAGTTGACAATAACGTTCTTATTGTAAACAGCGTTTCGCTTGACAAAAACAATTCAGAGGTATACTGCATAGTATCGAGCGATTGTGGCGACCTTGTTGAATCGAATAGGGTGAGATTGTACGTTGAGCCAAAGACTAGAATCACTGAACATCCTCAAAGTTCCAACCTGTGCTCTGGACAGGGGACAACTCTCTCCGTAACTGCTACTGGCAAGAACCTAACCTACCAATGGTTTAAAAATAGCATTAGCCTAGGTGCGGGAGCAACAGAATCAACATACAGCATTACCAACCTATCGACTGCCGATGCAGGCACATACTACTGTGTGGTTACTGGCGATTGCGGAAATCCGGTTAAGAGCAACGATGCTGTTTTGGCCATCGATGATCCGATTGTAATTACAGCGCAACCCACAAGCAAAATAGCCTGTGAGGGAAGCAACATTTCCTTCACCGCTAAGGCTACAGGAACAAGCCTAACCTACCAGTGGTGGTTTAAGGAGGATGGAGAAACTGATTTTGTAGTGGTACCAGGCCCTGAGGGAACCTCAGCAAACCTTGGGCTAAACTCAATTGATATTAGCAATGTTGGTGAGTACTACTGCGTAATAGCTAGCCCTTGCGGAGCCACTGAAACAACCAACACGGTTACCTTGACCATACCCATAGAAACGGCTATAACCTCTTTCCCAGCCGAGGATATTACAGTTTGCGAGAGCTCAAACGTAAATATAACTGTTGATGCTGATGCTCATAATCCAATTTACAGGTGGTACAAAGTTGGAAACGCTGCACCTCTTACCAACGATGGGATATACAGCGGAACCAATGGAAGCACCCTTACAATTAACAACATAACACTAGTTGAGGCGGGGCGTTATTTCGTGCTGGTTGACGGCACTTGTGGTGATGAGCAGAGCAATGAGGTACGGGTAGTTGTTAAAGAGCCTGTTACAACCAAATTAGCAACCCCTTCAAGTACATCAATTTGCTCCGGCGATAATGCAACATTTACGGTTGTAATAGAAGGCGACTACAACAATGTGGTTTGGCAAGTTAGGAACGCGGGGGTATTTGTTGATGCACCTGCACCAAACAGCAACCTAACATACACAACAGATGTAGCCGGTACGTATAGAGTTAAAATAGAGACCCTTGGCTGTGGTGCATTCTATTCCAACGAGGTTGAACTATCTGTTAAGCAACCCATTTCCATTACACAACTTATAGATAAATCAGTATGCGACGGGACAACCGATGTTACCTTCTCAGTTGAACCTACGGCAAATATCACCAGCTACGTATGGGAAGAGAATGGAACTGTTATTGCTGGAGCCAATGGTCCGTCATACACATTGCCCGTGGCAACATCTGCTCAAAATGGTAACTCATACAGAGTAACCGCAAGCAACGGATGCGATGACATACAGTCGAGCAGCACCCTAACAGTGCTTGAGGGTATAACAATTACAGTCCCACCCCAAAGCCAAACAATTTGCAATGGTGGCAGCGTTGATCTCTCCGTTACGCATACGCCACTTACACCAACTCCTACCTTCGAGTGGTTTAAGAATAATGTATCGCAAGGCAATAACAACTCCGTTTTCACAGCTACAGAGGCTGGCACATACAAGGTAAACATTACCAATTCGTGCGGAACGGTAACTAGTCAAGAGGCAATCATCACTGTTGATAATGACTTTATCATCAGCAAACAACCCACACCAAAATCAGCCTGCGAGGGCAGTACGGCTACTTTCACGGTGGAAACCAACAATTCCGACGTAAAATACCAATGGCGCAAGGATGGGGTTAACATAGCTGGGGCTACCTCACCCACGTTAACCCTCAACAGCGTTACCACTGCTGATGCTGCGCAGTATAGCTGCCTTGTGTTCAATAGTTGTAAATCAGAATCGTCCTCTAGCGCTCAGCTAATCGTTGCTAGCAACACGGTAAATATCACAAAGCACCCAACCGTAAAAGTGAAGTGCATAGGCGACAATTTTGTGCTTACCACCGAGGCAACTACACCCTATGGTTCGTTAACATATACTTGGTTTAAAGAAGGTGAAGCTGCGCCTGTTAGTACAGGTCAATCTTTGGCCTTTAACAATTTTCAGGCAAGCGATGCTGGCACATACTACAGCATGGTAACCAATGGTTGCGCAACCGAACCCACCAACAAGGCTGTGGTTTCGGAGGGAGAAGCAGCCAACCCTGCCGATTTAACCGATATTACCCGTTGTGTTGGGCAAGACGCAAACTTTGTGGTGGAATACAATCCCGACTACACATACCAATGGTTTAAGGATGGGGTAGAGATAACCGACTCGGATAGGATTATAGGCTCACAAACAAACTCATTATCAATTGAAAATATTGTTGAGGGCGATGAGGATACCTATAGCTGCCAGGTTACAGGCACTTGCGGTGAGCCCAAAACGGTTAGCGCATTTCTAAATGTAAAATCGGCCCCAATTATTACTGTCAATCCAGCCTCCCGCACCATTTGTAGCGGTAGCGAAAGCGTTCAGTTTAGCGTAACGGTATCGGGCGACGACCCAGTAACATACTCATACCAGTGGCAATTCAGGGAAGTGGAAACAACCCCTTGGAGCACATTACCCGGAGGGGTAACGAATGGCAACAGGATACTCACAATAAACAATCCCGATGCTGATATACACAATGGTTTTTATCGCTGTATTATCACATCGGATTGTGGAAGCGTTAACAGCACAGCGGCAAGGCTACAAGTTGAGCCAACGGTTATTATCACTCCCCCAGCTGCAAGCGAAACCAGCAAAACAAGGTGCGAGGGCAATAACACTAACTTTACGGTTGATGTCACTGGGCCTGTAGATATGCATTTACAGTGGTACAAGAACGGTTTAGCATTGAGCAATACAGCCCGTATTAATGGGGTAAACCTAGAAACCCTATCCATCAACAACATTACCACCGATGACGCAGGAGACTACACATGCCAAATTACCAGCTCTTGTGGAAACACCTCAACCACCATTTATACGCTAACCGTTCACGAACAGATAATCATAACACAGCAGCCAAAGGGTGGATTCTATTGCCCTGGTAGTTCAATTGGCCTTATTGTTACAGCAAACGGCACAGCCCAATACCAATGGCAAGAATGGGATGGTGCCGATTGGCAAAACATAACAGGAGCCAACTCAAGCACATATACAGCAACAACCGAGGGAACCTACCGCTGCCAACTCACAAATGTATGCCAGGAGATTTATACTGATGCTGTTGAGCTACAGGAGGCAGTTCTAACCACCGCCTCAACCATAACCGTTGACCCTGCAAACCCAATTTGCGAAGGGCAAAACATAAGCCTAACGGTTGATGCTGAAGGCACAGGCCATTCCATTCAGTGGTATAAAGGCGGAACAGCCCTAACCGATGGAGCACGCATTGGTGGCAGCCAAACCAAAACGCTTACAATAAACAATCCCGTTCCTTCCGATAAAGGGATTTACCATGCTGAGGTTAATGGTATTTGTGGTAGCAATATCAATATATCTGAAGTACTTGAAATTCAGGAAAAGATAAAGATATTTGGTCCTGCCTCCACCAGCGTTTTGGTTGGTGATGATGCTCCCCTAACCGTTTCAACTACGGGAACAGTTACAAGCTACCAGTGGTACCATATGCCTGAATCTGCATCTACCTGGATAGAATTAATCGGAGAAAACTCACCCACCCTATCCATCACAGGAGCCGATTATGGTGATGCAGGCTCATACAAGTGCATTGTTTATGGCGATTTATGCAGCAATGTGGAGAGCAAGTCTGCCACATTAACCGTTTTAGCCGAAAGGCTTATTGAAACGCATCCCGAAACGCCCAAGACCGTTTGCGAGGGAAATAGCTTTACGCTTAGCATAACTACACACAATCCCGTTGACTCGTACCAGTGGTTCCGCAACGACGAGCCAATTACAGGAGCCAACAGCCCCTCACTTACCATCAATCCTGCAAACACAAACCACACGGGAGCATACACATGCTTAGTGGTTAAGGATGGTATTGAGGACAGAAGTTCAGCATCAATTGTTACCGTAAACCCAACTACCCAAATAGCTGTTGGACCCACAGGAGGCACAAAATGCGAGGGCGATATGCATGTATTCTCAGTGGTTGCAAAAGGGAAAAATCTCTCCTACCAATGGTTTAAAGATGAGGTTGAGATTGATGGAGAAACAAGCGCAGAACTAATACTACTTGATTTAGATGTTGACGATAGCGGAACCTATCGCTGCGAGGTTACAGGTGATTGCGGAGTAACCCAACAGGCATCTGCATCGCTTGCTGTAAGCCAAAAGATGGTTGTAAATGATTACGACCCAATTACTACAGGTAGCAACCCAGCCTGCGAGGGCGAAACCATAACCCTTGAATTTGATGTAACAGGCGACAATATTAGCTATGAATGGCTAAAAGGCGAACTGCCCATAACCGATGCTAACATATCGGGGAGGAACACCAATAAACTACAAATCTCTAATGCAGTGCCCACAAACACGGGCAACTACACCTGTGTTGCAACAGCTACTTGTGGCACCAACATTTCATCGGCAACTAGCAATATTGCGTCAATAGGAGTAAATACTACAACCGAAATAACCACTAACCCCATTAGCCGCACCAAGTGCGAGGGCGACAATGTGTCCTTTACTGTACAGGCCAAAGGGAATGTTATGGCAGATGGCTACTCTTGGTACTTCAAGGAGTTGGAATCGGGTGTAGAGGTGGACGCCACAACGCTATCCAACATCAGTATAACAAACAATACCGCCAACAATACATCAACGCTAACCATCTCTGCAATTATTAAGGCTGAGCACGAGGGTAGTTTTTGGGCAGAGGTTGACGGGAGTTGCAACCCTGATGCAGGACAACCATTAAGGAGTAACACAGCTGAACTAACTATAAATGGTTGGATAGATTTTGTAAACCCAAATCCTGTTATCTCTACCAACCCTGTTTGCGAGGGAGGTAGCACAACCATCACAATAGATGCCGAGGGAGATGGACGCACCTATCTGTGGAAAAGAAATGGAGAAGTTATTCCAGATACAGACACAGGCATATCGGGCAAAACATCTTCACAACTTGAGATATCAAGCGCTCAACTATCGTATGGTGGAGTTTACACTTGCACTGTATTTGGCCCTTGTGGGACAGAAATAACAAGCAACGAGGCATTACTTGTGGTGAACCCCATTGCCACCATTGTTTCGCAGTCCACAGGAACATTTACCCGCTGCCAGGGCGGTGAGGTAATATTCACCATTGAAGCAACAGGCACAAACCCAACATTCACATGGAAGAAGGGCGGTGCAGATGGTACTAACATTAACGACTTAGTAACATCAGCAACATTCACCGTTACATCCCCAAATCCCAATATTAGCAGGTTAAGGATATCGGGCATTACCCCCGATGAGGCAGGTAGCTACACTTGCATTGTGGAGGCTGTTTGTGGCAGCGGAACAACCACTGCAACATCTTCAACCATTATTCTTAATGTAAATAGTGCGGTTAGCATAACCAAGCAACCAAACGAGCCAGAACCAATAGCAACCATTTGCCAAAACAGCGGAACCGAACTATCCGTTGAGGCAGAAGGTACAATAACGGGCTACCGTTGGATGCGAAATGGAGATTACCTAGAAAATAATGAGTTTTACTCGGGGGTTAACTCTAGCGCACTGGTTATAACCAATGCGGAAACCACCCTTAGTGGTTACTACTGGTGCGAGATTAGTGGACCCTGCAACACAAATCCTACTCTATCGGCAAATGTTGAGTTAGTTGTGAACCCAGTTCCACAGATAACACAGCAACCACCTGCCAATACAATCGCATGCGAAAACGATAATATCCAACTTGTAGCATCGGCAACAGGGAGGCAACCATTGCAATACAAGTGGTGGTTTAAACCATTGGGGGGAGAAACTAGCATTGACCTTACGAATCTTCCTGCCGACAGCGAACTAGACAATATTAGCGGAGCCGATAGTCCTGCACTTTCAATATCAATCATTAAGCCTAAGAATGAGGGGGCATACAACCTTGAGGTTGTTGGTGGCGAAGCCACATCGTGCGGTACTGCTACCAGCAATACGGCTAGCATTACCGTTAATCCTAGTATAAACATAAGTAGTCAGCCTTCAACCACTAGGGTTTGTGATGGTTCAACAGCTACCTTTACTGTAAACGCAACAGGTTCAGGAGAACTTAAATACCAATGGATCTACAACAACTCCGTTGTGATTGAGAATAACGGCACTTATACAGGAGCAACTAGCAATCAGCTAACCATATCATCTGCCTCAAAAGAACATGAAGGACAGTACACATGTATTATCACTAGCAGCTGCGATGAGCTTGAAACCAACCCCGTTGCTCTTCATGTTACCGCAGCCACAACCATAACAGCAAATCCATTGGATCAAACTGTGCTTGAAGGCAACTCGGCCAGCTTTAATGTGGTTGCAAGTGGCTCACACAACCCGCTAACCTACCAGTGGCAAAAGTATAATGATGCAACGAACAGCTACGAAGATATACCTGGCGCAGAATCTGCCACTTGCATTATCGGTACTGTTAGCATTGACGATGCTGGCACATATCGAAGCGCAGTTACAGGCGACTGTGGGGTTAAGTACTCCAACCCTGCTATACTTACCGTTAACCAGCCTGTTACAATTACTGAGCACCCACAAGACTTACCACCACTTTGTGTAGGCGATGTTGCCAATTTCACCATAACAGCAACAGGTACGGTGCTAAATTACCAGTGGCAGTTTAGGGGTATTGGAGAATGGATAAACCTAACCGATGGGAGTGGCATTTCAGGAGTCAATTCGCCCAGCCTAACCATTGCATCCGCAACCACCGACCATAACGGACGTTATCGCTGTGTGGTAGCTGGCCCAACAAGCAGCATAACCACCAATAGCAATGCAGCAACACTTATAGTTAACGATGTAATAACCATTACTAATGAGCCAGAATCGCAAAACAAATGCTCTGGCGACAACCTTGTGCTTGAGGTTGAGGCTACAGGAATTGGACTGAACTACACTTGGCACAAAGATAGCACCCCCCTTGCTGATGACGGAAGAATAACAGGTGCGGAAACAAACCGATTGGTTATTTACAATATAACCGATGCCGATGCTGGTGAGTACCACTGCATAGTTACCAATAGCTGCGATAGCAAGGAGAGCAATGTGGCCGTTATTAACATTAACCCCACGGTTGAGGTAACCATCCCCGCTGATGAGTCGTTAACCAAGGAGCGCTGCGTAAACCAAACAGCAACCTTCGCGATAGAGTCAAACGTGGCTAATGTTACCTACCAGTGGCACAAGGGCAATACCCCTCTTAGCAATGGAACACAGGCCAATGGCATAACCACCGTTTCGGGTGCAAACTCGCCAAACCTAACCATATCGAACCTACAGCTAGAGGATGCAGGTAACTACTACTGCCGAGTAACCGATGGCTGCACAAACGCCAATAGCACCTATGCCAAATTGGTGCTGCGGAGCGAAACCATTATCGAACTTGAACCGCAAGACATTACCGTTTGCGAGGAGGGCTCTGCATTTTTCGAGGTTAAGGCAACTGCAACAGGAACAGACCTAACCTACAGTTGGTATAAGGATAATAGCGCAACGCCCCTTGAAAATATTGATGGTAAAATTACTGGAGCCAATGGCAATGTGCTATCCATTTCCAATGTATCTGCTACTGATGCGGGCAACTACCACTGTGTTATTACAGGTGGCTGCAACACCGAGAGCACAAGCCCTGCCTCCCTTACCGTGAATGAAAACCCTGCTGCTGCAGGCACAATAACCGGATTAACTTCGGTTTGCCAAGGTGCAACAAACGTACACTACACAGTTCCTCAAATAGCCCATGCAACATCCTACGTTTGGGAACTACCTTACGGAGCAACCATTGCAAGCGGTGCCGGCACAAACTCTATTCAGGTTAACTACTCCAACATATCCACTTCGGGTTCAATTAGAGTTCACGGGGTGAATGGATGTGGCATTGGCACAAAATCGACCCCTTTACCAATTACCGTTAATCCAACACCATATGCTCATGCCGGAAGCAATCAACGGGAGTGCTCTAGCACCTTTACCCTTGAGGCAAACGAAGCAATCGGAGGAGTTTGGAGCATCATTACCGGCGATGCGGTATTTGAGCCAGGGCATGAGGAGTTTCATAACCCAACTATAACTGATGTACTTTCAGGAACAAACACTTTCCGCTGGACAGTAACCCAAAATGGCTGTACGGCATTTGATGAAGTAAACATCACAAACCTTCAGGTAGAGGTAGATGCTGGTGATGACCAAACTATTTGCTCAACTGAGGTACTGCTTGAAGCAGTAACGCCAACTGAGGGCGCTTCATGGCGTGTGGTGCCTAACCAAGGGCAAGGAGTAATAGAAAACCCATACTCTCCCACAACTGTTGTTACAAATTTAAGTCAGGGCGTAAATGTTTTTGAGTGGTATGTAAATAACGAGACCTGCATCTCATCCGACGTGGTATACATTACCAATAACCGCCCCCTTCCTCCGTATGCAGGCCAGGATGATGCTGTTGCTAGCGATGAGTTCACTCTGCAAGCAGGTACGCCCGAGGATGGCACAACAGGCATATGGGAGATAATAAGCGGCGGGGGTACTTTTGATAATGCAAACGACCCCGAAACCACCATAAGAAACCTGATGCCGGGTGCCAATACTCTTCAATGGACGGTTAGCCGAGGGAGCTGCTCCCTTTCCGATCAGGTTATTATTGAAAACATTATGCTTGAACCCGCCGATGCAGGGGAAGACCAAACCCTTTGCGTAAACTACACAACGCTAAACGCCAAGGCTCCAATTATTGGGGTAGGCGAATGGACAGTGATATCGGGCGGAGGAGTATTTGATGATAGGAACAATCCGAATACAAGAGTAACAAACCTAGCTCAAGGTGAGAATGTGCTGCGCTGGACAGTTCGCATATCGGCCGAAGGCGTTAGCTACGACGAGGTAACAATTACCAACCATATGCCCACCATGGCTAATGCTGGAGCCGACAGAGCCTTATGTACCAACGAGGTACAACTATCAGCAAATGCGGCTGCTTACGGCACATCAACTTGGACACGCATAAGTGGATCGGCAACTATTGCCGAAATAGATAACCCAACCACACAAGTAACCAACCTCTCACCAGGCGTAAATGAGTTTAAGTGGACTATAGACAATAACGGCTGTGTCTCGACCGATTTTGTAATAATATCAAACGACACCCCAACTGTTGCCTACGCAGGAGAAGATCAAACCATTTGCACAAGTTCAACCGAACTACTGCCAAACTCACCAACCTTTGGCACCGGTTCATGGAGCATCGAAAGTGGTAGCGGTTTCTTCGAGGGAAATATAGTATCGAACCTTGGCCCCGACGATAATGTATTTGTTTACACCATAACCAATGGGCAATGCAAATCCATCGACAAGGTTACAATAACCAACCACAAGCCCACTACGCCTAATGCTGGTTACGATTTGAATATTTGCGTTGATAACGTTGTGCTGGATGCAAACCCTGTGTTGCAAGGAGTTGGATCATGGAGTCGCATAAGCGGATCGGGCGATATAGCAGATATCACGAATCCCAAAACGGGGGTAACAAACCTTTCGTATGGAATGAATATTTTCCGATGGACCATCGAAAAGGAAGGCTGCTCCGAATTCGACGAGGTGATAGTTTCGAATAATTACATTGAGGCTTTTGCCGGTTCCGACGAAACCCTTTGCGAAAGCACTTACCAGCTTATGGCAGCAAACCCCGAACCCGGGATTGGCACCTGGAGCATACTTGAGGCTAGTTCAGCTTCATTCGATGATAGAAACGCACCCAACGCGGTGGTAACAAACCTCTCAAAAGGATCAAATAAATTCCGCTGGACAGTTGAAAACAAGGGATGCATTGCCACTGCCGATGTAACCATTACCAACAGCATGCCCACCACAGCATTGGCTGGCGAAGATCAGTCGGTATGTGCTAAGGAGGCCAACCTATTTGCCAACGCACCCAGCTTCGGCAAGGGTGTTTGGTCTGCAATGAGCGGATCGGCCTATTTTGATGACCCCGAGGATCCGAAAACAACAATTCGCAACCTAGTTGAGGGCGATAACGTGTTACGTTGGACCATAACAGAGGGAACATGCTCGTCGTTCGACGACGTAGTGATTACTCGAAATCTTCCTGAGGATGTTTTTGCAGGCAACGATCAGGTAGTTTGTTCAAACGAGGTAACCCTGGCTGCTAGCCCCGCTAGCATAGGCACCGGAAGATGGGAGATTGTATCGGGACAAGGAGCAGGTGTTTTTGAGGATAGGTATAAGCATAACACCAAGGTAACCAGCCTTGGGCAAGGCGACAATGTATTCCGCTGGACAGTATCTAGTGGCGATTGTCATGTATCCGACGAGGTAATCATCCGCAGTAGCATTCCATCCACTGCATTTGCTGGTGCCGACCAAACCCTGTGTAGCGACCACACCATGCTTAATGCGAACAGCGCAAACGATGAGATTGAGACCGGATCATGGCAACTAATTAGCGGCTCGGCTGAGTTCGAGAACCCCAACTCACCCACATCTCGCGCCATCAACATACGGCGGGGCGAAAACGTAATTGCATGGGTAATCGATAGGGATGGTTGTCAATCAATCTCTGAACTCAAGCTTATCAACAATAGCCCGAGCCAGCCTATAATAAATAGCGTTGGAGAAAATAATCAGATTTGCGCCGACTCGGTTACCCTTTTTGCACAGAATCCAACAATAGGAACCGGATACTGGAGCACTCCAAGCAACGATGCGGTTATACTTACCCCCGAGCAAAACCAAACCAAGGTTATAAACCTGAAATTTGGCACCAACACATTTAGGTGGACAACAACCAACATGAACTGTTCGTTATTCAGCGATATTATTGTAACCAACAACCTAATGTACGTTAACGCAGGTAAGGACACTACGGTGAATGACCCAACAGTTCAGCTTATTGGTAATGTTCCCACTCCCGGGACTGGCTATTGGGAAAAGGTTGCGGCCAACCCAGAAACTGAAATTGAAACCCCGGATAACTTTTCAACCTTTGTTCATAGCCTTGGTGCTGGAGCCAATGTGTTCAGGTGGAACATTGACTACAAAGGCTGTATTGCATCCGATGAAATTACGGTAAACTACATTGTATGGCCCGAGGTAGACTTCGAAGCGTCAACCTATAGTGGCTGTCCACCGCTTGAGATTCGATTTACCAACAAAACCATTGGGCAAGGTGCACCCTACACCTGGGTATTGGGCGACGACAGCTCACCTGTAGTACAGCAGCAGGTAGCACCTTTGGTGCACACATACCATACACCGGGAGTATACAAAGTAACTCTTACCGCAACCGCCCCTGGAACGAACAATACGGTAACCGAAGAAAAAACAATAACTATACATCCATCACCTACTGCCAGCTTTGAGGTTGCACCTGAGGTGGTATACATCCCAGGGCAAACTGTAAGCGGATACAACTACTCCAGAAACATTGAAACAAGCATTTGGGATTTTGGCGATGGAAAGGGTTTAGTTGAAGCATTTACTCCCATTTACGAATATAGCGATACTGGAAAATTCAACATTACCCTAAGGGTAATAAACCAGTATGGATGCGAGGATTCGCATACCCTTTTTGATGCTGTACATGTGTTGAAGCGGAGTAGATTCTTCTTCCCCGATGCGTTCACCCCCAACCCTTACGGAGGTTCCGGTGGTACATACAGCATCACAGATAGGTCGAATAACGTGTTTTACCCAATCATTGCAGATGGCGAAATTCTCGACTATGAGCTTAAAGTATTCAATAGGGCTGGTGTGATGGTATTTAAATCGAACGATATAAGCATTGGCTGGGATGGATACTACAGGGGAAAACTACTCCCTCAGGGGGTTTACGTGTATTTCATCACTGGGAAATATAACAATGGGGAGCCCTTTAGGGAGGTAGGCAATGTGCTGTTAATTGCAAAAGACTATTAGCCATGAAAAGAACTATTCTAAATATACTTCTAATTGCCATTGGGTATACAGCTGCTGGGCAAAACGCTCACTTCTCGCAGTTTTACTCAAACCCGCTATACCTTGCCCCTTCGTTTGCCGGGAGTTCTGAAACTAGCCGTTTTATTACCAATTTTCGCGAGCAGTGGTCAAAACTACCAGGGAACTTTACGAGCTACTCCTTCTCGGCCGATCATCTGTTTGAGAAGTATAATAGCGGGATGGGGCTAATGTTTTTTACCGACCAGGCAGGAGGTGGAAAAATTGTGACGACAAACATCGGATACCTATACTCATACAAGCTAAAGGTCTCTCAGAATTTCTACCTTCAGCCAGGGATATCCGCCTATTACTATAGCCGTAGCGTAAACCATCAGTCGCTAAGCTTTGCCGATCAGTTTTTTAATGGCGAGTTTATTGGAACCACCTCAGAGACACTCCCACCCGACAGGGTTCAGCATGCCGACTTTGCATTCTCGGTAATGGGCTACACCGAGAATATTTGGGGGGGATTCAACCTAAACCACCTCATGTCGTTATCGCCTGTTTTAAACCAGGATTTTAAGTACCCTGATCTTTTCTTATCAATCTTTGGTGGGGTTAAATTAACAACCAAGCGAACGGTACAAAACCGAAATAACGAAACGCTACACCTTGCATTCAATCTCCGCAGCCAAGCAAGCGTTAAGCAGCTAGATATTGGCGGCTACTACTTTAGAAAACCATTATACTTCGGTTTGTGGTACAGAGGGCTGCCCATTGGTAACATTTACAACAATACCGATGCGATTATATTCCTTTTGGGCGTACGATACAACCAGTTAGTTTTCAACTATAGCTACGACATGTCCCTTGGCAGCTTAATATCAACCACTGGTGGAAGCCATGAAATTAGCATTATATATCACCTGAGCTTTAAAGAGAGTAGTGAGCATAGGAAAAGATACCGTAAGATACCCTGCCCTACATTCTTTTAATTTGTCATTGGGCTGGGTCTAACCTAGAGACTGAAAGTATCTTACTAGCATCTCCACAACCTACCCACATAGCAATTATGAATACAGGCAAACTCGCAATGCATATGGATTAACACACCTTTTCGCCACAGAACCAGAGTTTTGGGGCCATAAGCAAGGGTAGTGTATTAGCCTAGCCTACACCTAATAGCATGGAGCGTAACGGCTGGGGGTGTGACCAGTTTAGGGTTGCGGGGCTTGGGATTTATCCCAGGTTAAGAAGCTCTCTGCGTTCCCACCCAATTGGCTAACCCATATTGTACAAAATAGTTACACACCCTTATTGGGCATTCGTACTTTTTTAAACAGTTGTGTCCAGTAAACCTTTTAAAGATTTAGCTTCGCTGCTACTTCGTGGTCTCCCTTCCTGCCTGATTGCGTCATTCAGGCAGGCGGCCGAAATGACAGGCTATTCATAATGTTTGGAGAGAGGGGGGGGGGGGGGGGGGGGGGGGGGGGGGCGGGCGACCC
>Ga0334894_1001496_pt1 | contig 19527 bp, 17 predicted proteins | sample GraSluR3_MG_6_FD_207225 | JGI IMG/M metagenome (GOLD analysis project Ga0334894, IMG submission 207225) | Sludge microbial communities from methane-producing bioreactor in Wageningen University, Netherlands - Granular Sludge_12_05 R3 | ecosystem: Engineered > Bioreactor > Anaerobic >... | reverse complement strand
AAAAATTGATATAGCCGAGGCTATAAAAAGGAATACTGCATTAAACAGTAAAACATAACCAATAAACTTAATAACAACCTCTTTTCTCATTTTCTATCAGCTATTTCCAAATGCTTTTTAAGCCTAATTATAAGAGCATTAACCTCATCTTCAATTCTTTTAATCTCGTCCTCTGATTTAATGCATGATTTCAAATACTTTTCTCGGGGATGAAAACTTCTAATAGCCTCGGCTAAATTGCTCAAAGGAGCCACAAAGTACTTTGAAATGAAAAAGCTAAGAATTAGAGAAAAAACTAGCGCTCCAACTATTGCAATTATGCCTGGCATTACTGCTCTGTGCGATTTATTCTTAAGCATCGTAGCCTCTTCGTACATGCTGCTTTGGTTCAACATCATTAAATCATCTACAGCATGCTTAACCTTAGAAAACGATTGGTAAAGTTCACGCTGATACCAAACCATATCGCCAATTGCAATATTATTATTTAGCACCTCACTCACATTAGCATTGAAAGTTGCCGACAAAGAATCGATTTTTGCAATATAATCCTCTTCGTTGGTTTCTGTAATATTATTCTTAACAATCCCATATGCAACCTCGAAATTTGCATTTGCCGAATCAATAATCATTCGTCCCTCATCTCTTTCACCCAAAAGCATAAGTAGTACGCCAGAATCTTTACGCTCAAGCGACTCCAATAGCTTTTTTGACGCCTCTATTGTTTTGTAGTTGTCCTCAATTAGCGCATTAACCGATGAGCTTAGTTTAACAAACTCGACTACTGAAACTGCTCCAGCTACCATTAGCAAGGCAATAAGAAGCATAAACCCAGCAAGAATCTTTAGCTTTATTCTTTTCTTCATAAAAAATTATATTAAGGAGGGAAATGGCATACAAAGGTATATACAAATGACCCTGATTATTCTATTTAATTAAAAATTATAACCAAGAAACACACATTTATATCACCTTGATTTTATAGAAAAGGGGAAAGACATTTATGTCTGTTAGGCTTTTACTACCCCTTTATTCTTCCATTTACCCGTTCGGAAATAGACAAATGCACCCAAAGCACCAAAAAACCAGGCAATTGGTATCGCCCACCAAATACCCTGCTCGCCCATATACTTACTAAGAAAAACTGCTAGAGGAATTCGGACTAACCAAAGCGAGAACAGGGTAATAAACATAGGTATTAGCGTTGCTCCTGCTCCACGGAGCAGTCCGTTAAAAACAAACATGGTTGAAAACAAAAGGTAAAAGAGGCTAACAGTAATAAGATATTCCCGTCCAACTGCTATAACTGCAGTATCATTTGAAAAAAGATTCATTAACGGTACCGACCAAAAAATTGCCACTATACTCATAACTACACTAATAACCGATGCAAAAATTAATGCAACCCTTAACCCTTTGTATATTCGCTCAACCTTTTTGGCTCCAATGTTTTGACCTACAAATACAGAAAGAGCAACGGATAAAGTCATGGCAGGTATTGCGGCCAGCGAATCAATACGGCTAGCACCAGTAAAGCCAGCAATTACATTTGTACCAAATGTATTTACAATACCCATTAGAGCCATCATACCTAACGCTACAAATGTATGCTGTATTCCTGTGGGCAATCCAATTCGTACGCTTTGCTTAAAAATTTCCCAGTTAAAAGTAATCCCAACAATAGCAATGCGAATAACGCTATGCCTCTTGTTTACATGAACTACTGCAATAAGGAAAGCCGCAGCTTGTGCAATTACACTCGCCCATGCCGCACCGGCAATTCCCCAGTTAAACTCGAGAATAAATAGTAAATCAAGTCCAATATTCAAAAAAGTGGCAATAATTAAATAGTATAACGGATTTTTCGAATCGCCAACTCCTCTTAAAATGGATGTTATAGAGTTAAATCCAAAGAAGACTACCATACCCATTAAATAAATATTAAGGTATGTCATAGCCGACTCAAGCAACTCGCTTGGCAACTGAAGCAGTGCAAATATCCATCGGCTAATAAGAATTCCCACTACCGAAATTGCAACTCCAGTTATAAGGAGGAAAATATTTAAGGTATCAACTGCCTTCCTAACATTGTCTTCATCCTTAGCCCCATAATACTGCGATATTACCACCGATGCCCCACTTCCAATACCTATAACCAATGCAATAATGGTAAAAATAATGGGGAACGATGCTCCAACCGAGGCCAAAGCTTCTTTTCCTAAATATTTACCTACAATAATTGTATCAACAATACTGTAAAGCTGTTGAAAAAGACTTCCAAGTAGCATTGGAAGAGCGAACTTCAGAATTTGTTTGGCTACATTGCCGCTGGTTAAATCGGTCATTAAGTGGGTTAACAAACGTGGATAGCTTAGATTGTGCTAATCAACGTAAATTTTTATTTGTTTTGATACTAAACAGCTATACTTTACAAAAGTTTAATAAACAGCGGGGAGTTAAAATTGGAGCGTAAAGGTAAAAAAACGATTTACATTAAAAGGCAGCTGACAACAAACTATGCCAACTGCCTTGAAAAAATTTGTAAAAAAGTTGTAGAAATTAGAATCTATCCAATTCAACAGTAAAGTGTCTCATAATTGGAGCTTCCCATAGAATTTTCAGGCCGGTTTTAATGCCCTCTCTCCGATCGAACACATTTTTAAGCGCAACCGCAATAACATCCATGTGGTTATTGGTGTACGTGCGGCGTGGTATTGCCAACCTAAGTAGTTCGAGCTTTGGGTAACGATTTTCACGGGTAACCGGATCGCGATCGGCTAGCAACGCCCCAATCTCAACGCCTCTTACACCTGCTTCGAGGTATAGCTCAATGGCCAACGTTTGCGCCCTAAACTGCTCCTTTGGAACATTGGGTAAAATTTTATTTGCATCAACAAAAATGGCATGACCACCAGCAGGCGATTGAAATGGGATACCAAACTCCTTCAACCTGTTACCCAAATACTCAACCTGCTTAATTCGTGTTTCGAGGTATTCAAACTCGGTTCCCTCGTCGAGGCCAACCGCAAGGGCATTCATATCGCGACCCGACATACCTCCGTAGGTTACAAAGCCCTCGAACATGATGTTAAACGTTGAGCATTTCTTCCATACTTCGTGTGAGTTCATGGCAATAAAACCGCCCATGTTAACAATAGCATCTTTCTTGCTACTCATGGTCATAAAATCGGCATACGAGAACATTTCCTTCACAATTTCCTTAATGGTTTTATTCTCATATCCCTTCTCACGAATTTTAATGAAGTAGGCATTCTCGGCAAAGCGAGCCGAATCGAAAAGCACGGGCTTGTTATGCTTATCGGCAACACGTTTAACCTCGCGTAAACACTCCATTGAAACGGGCTGGCCACCAGCAGTATTGTTGGTAACGGTTACAATGATAAAGGGTACCTTGGCAGCATTTTCGGCCATATATTTTTCTAGCTTATCAATATCAACATTTCCTTTAAAGGGATGATATGCTTCCGTATCGCTTGCAATATCAATGGTTAAATCAACTGCATGTGCTTTCCTAAACTCAATGTGGCCTTTGGTTGTATCAAAATGCGAATTTCCAGGAATGCAATCATCCTCCTTAACCAGCACCGAAAAAAGCACATTTTCAGCAGCTCGACCCTGATGGGTTGGCATAAAATACTCAAAACCAAGTATCTCTTTAATTGCATTTTTAAGGTTGTAATACGACGATGCACCTGCGTAGCTCTCATCGCCAACCATCATTGCGCTCCATTGGCGATCGCTCATGGCGCCGGTTCCCGAATCGGTAAGTAAATCGATAAAAACCTGATCGCTTTTGAGGTTAAACAAGTTGTACTTAGCATTCTTAATCCACTCTTCGCGCTCATTACGAGTGCTTTTTCTGATGGTTTCAACCATCTTAATTTTATACGATTCTGCAAATGGTAACTCCATAGCATTTATATTTTTAAAAAGTTAGAAATGTATTATTAAGCTATTTGAAAAAAATGAGGTTGGCTATGAAAATAGCCACTAGAAATGGAAGGTATCGCGATTTTTTATATTGCGATAAACGTGTTGTGCTAGTAACGATATTACCTTTAGCTCTTTCATGTGAAGTTGAGTAATACACTGCAAATTTACAGAAATGATTTTAACATTTGAAAGATTTTAAAAATATTGGGTACTTTTGACTATGTTATATAGCTAGCATTAAAAACCCCAGATTAAAAAAATTGCTAAAAAAGTATCGACTATGCCTTTAAATGAAAACCAGCTAGATTATCTTCAAGAGAAGCTGAATAAACTATCAGAAAAACAAGCGAAACTTGCAAACGAGGTTGCTGAACTGCAAAGTGAAATAATCAGCATGAAAGGTGAATCGGCACTTAAGCCAGTTGAGACAATTGAACCTAAAAAAGAAACTCAAATACCTGCAAACACAGCAAATGAAATAAAAAGCGCACCAAAATCCAAACTTAGCCTCGAACGGTTTATTGGCGAAAATTTGATTAGCAAAATTGGTATAATAATTACGATAATTGGCGTGGCCATTGGGGTAAAATATGCTGTGGAAAATCAGGTTATAAGTCCAACAATCCGAATTGTACTGGGATACCTAGTTGGGTCAGTATTATTGGGGCTTGCTGTATGGCTTAAACGACAATACGAAAGTTTTAGCGCAGTGCTTCTTAGCGGAAGTGCGGCAATTATGTACTTTATAACTTTTGCTGCATACAGCTTTTATAACCTTTATCCTCAATGGCTCACTTTTGCGTTAATGCTCATTTTTACCGCATTTACGGTTGGGGCTGCGCTTAAGTATAACCGTCAGGTTATAGCGCATATTGGTCTAGTTGGAGCGTATGCTATTCCATTTTTGGTTAGCACAGGTGCGGGAAAGGTAGAGTTTCTGTTTACCTACATGATCATTATAAACATTGGCATACTGGCCATAAGCCTTAAAAAATACTGGAAACCCGTTTACTTCTCGTCGTTGGGTTTTACATGGCTAATATTTATGGCATGGTTACTTTTCAAGTACAAGCATAGCGAGCATTTTATTATGGCTGCGAGTTTTATGCTTGGCTTCTTCCTAATATTTTACCTCACATTTATCCTATTTAAAACGTTTAAAAAGGAATCGTTTAGCCTTTCAGATATCATACTTCTTTTAGCGAACTCGTTCGTTTTCTATTTTTTGGGCTATTTAATACTAACCGAAACCGAGGCGCTTACCGCTTACACCGGACTCTTTACTTTTTGCAACGCGGCACTACATAGCGGAGTGGCCATAATTATTCTAAAACAGAGGCAAACCGATAGAAACCTTTTCTATTTCATCCTAGGCCTCGCATTAGCATTCCTTACCATAGCCATTCCTGTTGAACTAAACGGAAATTGGGTTACTATACTTTGGGCATCTGAAGCTGCAATACTATTTTGGATTGGCAGAACACAAGGCAAACCATTTTACGAAAAGCTAGCCTACCCTTTGCTGAGCATTGCCTTTGCAAGCATAATTCACGACTGGAGCCTTTACCTAGGCAATTTGAGTGAACTTAGCCTCACGCCCTTCAACAACCCTAACTTCTACTCTTCGCTAGCTGTTACGCTACTTTTTGCATTTGTAGCAATACTTGGAATAAGCCAAAAATATACTTCGCCAATATTTAAATCGGAATACCTAAAAGTAGTCTCATCTCTTTTTATTCCCGCCATGTTTGTGGCAATTGCTTACTTTACCTTTGGAATTGAGATTTTTAGCTATTGGACACAAAAATACTCCGCTTCGGCTGTGCTAGTTCCAAGCAATGATACCTTTGAGCAGATTGAAGTGTTTAACAAAACACTACTTAGCTATCGAACAATATGGCTAGTAAACTACAGCTTGCTGTTTTTTGGCCTTATATCCTACCTTACTTCGTTAAGCAAAAAGAACGAAAGTTTAGGGAAAGCCCTATTAACATTAACGTTAATTAGCGTTGGGGTTTTCCTTGCGTACGGACTATATTTGTTTGGCGAACTTAGGGAGGATTTTCTCAGCAAAAACGAATTAGTACTATTCGATAAAAGTGCGCTACAAATATACATTCGCTACATAGCGTTCGCATTTTTAGCCATTGCCATTGTAGGAAGCCAAAAGCTAATTGTAAAGCATTTAGCTAGGGCAAAATCGGCAATAGCATTTGATATTTGTGTTCACGTTGCCATAGTTTGGATTCTGAGTAGCGAACTGGTTAACCTAATGGATTTAGCCAGATCAGAGCATTCGTATAAACTTGGGCTGAGCATTCTTTGGGGAGCATACTCATTACTTATGATTATTCATGGGCTTTGGAAAGGGAAAATGCATGTACGTATTGCAGCAATTTCGCTATTTGCTATAACCTTTATTAAGCTTTTCGTTTTTGATATTGCACATTTAAATACCCTATCAAAGGTTATTGTGTTTTTGTCGCTTGGTGTGCTACTCCTCATAATTTCATTTTTATACAACAAGTACAAGCATTTAATAGCCGATACCGATGATTAACTCCTTTATAAAAAGCAAACTGAGAAGAAATTTCGTTTACCTAGGAACATTTGTTTGCAGTTTTCTGCTCTATGTTCAAACTGCAAGTGGGGCTGATGCAATTCGCTACGACACAACAGCAACAAGCATTTCGAAGCATATTGAGGTACTTTGCTCGTCAGAGTTCAATGGACGCAGCGCATTAAGTAGCCACGACTTAAAAGCAGTTTCGTTTGTCGATAGCATTTTTAGAACAACTGGGTTAAAACCTTACAGGTCAATTCCAAGCAATTCGTTTAAGCAACCTGTAAACATTGTTTGCACAACCCCATTATCGAGCAGCATCAGCATACTTGGTAAAACGTATAATTTTGGCACCGATTTTATCAACCTTGGTCAAGCACCAAAACCACTAAACAACATTGATATAGTTTTTGGTGGAACTGGTGATAACGACCAACTTGACTCACTTGATCTTAACGGAAAGGCATTATTTATACTAACAAATAACTTACGAATTGGAGCATTAAAGGTACACGAAACGGCAAAGCGAAAAGGTTGCGTACTAATTATTTCAGCCAATCCAACCAATAATCAACAATTTTCGCAAATTGCCCAGCAGGTAAAATCGGTTAATGCAGCAACATCATACACGCTTGCCAACTCTTCAGGTTCGGTGCTTACCCGAAGTTTTTCGCCAAATGCTAATCCTATCCCTCAAATTCTTGTGTCAAATCATCTTGCTGAAGCAATTTTAGGTGAAAGCCCTCAAATAGTATGGGATCGAAATACAGAAGTTGACCGCATAAAAAAATTACCATCGACATTAAAGATAGATGTGCTGTTTAACAAGCAAATTGATACCCTAAAAACCTACAATGTTGTTGGGTGGATTCCTTCTGCAAAAGCATCGCAAAGGTCTATAGTTGTGGGCGCACATCTTGATCATCTTGCCCAAAATGGGCAAAACTGGTTTCCTGGAGCCGACGATAATGCATCGGGGGTTGCTTTGGTAATTGAGCTAGCCAAACGCTTTGCCTCAAAAAATGATTATCGGTTTAATAGCAACATTGTTTTTGTTGCTTTTACAGCTGAGGAAATTGGTTTGCTTGGCTCGCAGCAATATGCAAAAACCCCACTTTTCCCTGCCGATAGCACTTTGGTGCTTTTAAATTTCGATATGGTTGGAAGAGTTGGTGTACAAAAGGGCAGAAAAAAAACGCTGTTTATAAACGGAAACAACAAACTTGAAGCTTTTGGCGAAATGGCAATGCAGTGCAACACAGACAGTACGCTAACCATTGACTATAAGACCCTTTCAAAAAATTCACTCTTCACTATTTCCGATCATTATCATTATGAGAAAATGGGCTTACCATCGTATTTGCTAACAACGGGGCTTCACAGAGATTACCATACACCTAACGATACACCCGATAAGCTATCCATAGAGGGAATTGCACAAATTGCAGATTATATTGAAAGGCTCATTATCGAAATCGATAGGTTAAATAGAACCCTACCAATGGATACTAACTAAAAGTACAAATCGCGCTCGCCTTGTTTTATCCTTTCAATTCGTTGTCGTATTTCAACAGGATTACCCTGACTGTTAAGATTCTCCAAGGTTTTGTCAATCAACCTCCACCCTTTTTGCTGAACCTCAGGTGTTGCGTAGTCGACCAAGTACTCGCTAAGTGTTAAAACCGCATTGGGGGTGCAATATCGCTTAATAAAACCAGGTACCGAAAACTCCATAAAGTGCTCGCCTGTTCTTCCTAGGCGGTAACAAGCTGTGCAAAACGATGGTAGGTTTTCGTGGTCAATAAGCTCCTCAATAACCTCGCTAAGCGAGCGGTTGTCGTTAATCATAAACTGCTCACGATTAAGATTTTGCTCCTCATTTTTTGAGTTAGAGTACGAGCCAAGTTCCAGTTTGGTTCCGCCATCAATTTGCGAAACGCCAAACTGAATTACCTCGCGCCTTACGGCAACCGACTCACGCGCGGTAAGTATCATACCCGTATAGGGTACGGCAAGGCGAAGTATGGCAACCAGCTTCACAAAATCGCTGTCGTTAACCTCATACTCCTTTGGAGTATTAACCGACGCTGCATCCTTAATGCGAGGAAACGAAATGGTATGTGGCCCCACATTGTAGCAAGCCTCAAGGTGGTTGGTGTGGCGAACAAGCGAAAGCACCTCGTAACGCCAGTCGTATAGTCCAAATAGCGCTCCAATACCCACATCGTCTAAACCTACCTCTTGTGCCCGGTCGAGGCTGGTGAGTCGCCAGTTAAAATCGCGCTTCTTGCCACTTAGGTGATACTGTGAATACGCCTCGGGGTGATACGTCTCCTGAAAAACCTGATAGGTTCCAATGCCCGCTTCCTTAACGGTTCTAAATCCTTCAATATCTAAAGGAGCAGCGTTAATGTTCACTCTTCGTATTTCGCCTTTCCCTTTTTTTATGCCGTAAACCAACTTCACGTTGTTGGCAATAAATTCGGGCGAATACTCTTTATGCTCGCCATAAACAAGAATTAGGCGTTTCTGACCGTTATCCTCAAGCGCTTCAACCTCTTTTGTAATCTCCTCGTCGGAAAGGGTAACGCGCTGGGCATCCTTATTCGATGCTCTAAATCCGCAGTATGTGCAATTATTAGTGCACTTGTTGCCAATGTATAGCGGCGCAAAAAGCACAATTCGGTTTCCGTAAACTTTCTTTTTTAAATCGCGGGCTGCGTTAAGTATTTCCTCAACCAGTTTGGGGTCGTTGGTATTTACCAGAACAGCTGTTTCCTCTAGCGAAAGCCGTTTCTTGTTATAGGCCTTAGCAATAACCTCGCGCACCCGCTCTGGGGTCGATTCGGTGCTGTAAATGTAGTTCCAAATCTCGGCAGGGTCAATGAAGGGTTTCATTGGCTCGTCGGGAATCAAGTACTTTTCTGGGGTAAATTTCATGGTTAAATTTTTTTTAATAGTTAAAATAAAAAGGCAAGCCTTGCATAAAAGTTTCTTCCCGGCTCAACGCTAATTGATCCGCGGTTAGTTGCCAAGTGATTTGTATAAGCTTTATTGGCAATATTATCGATGCCAGCAAAAACCTGAACTTTCGATTGGCCTACTTTGAAATTTGGCGAACTGAGCGCGAAATCGAATCGAATATAGCCTTCAGTTTCAAGTTCACCCTCGGCAATCAACTTTTGCTGCGATGCACCAATAGCTGAAAATTGTGCACTGCCTAACTTTACATTAGAGTAGCGCAACCCTAAACGGCCGTTGAAAGGTGGAATAAGGGGTAAATTTTCATCCTTATCTGTATCAACACCAACAACATAAGCAGCCGAGCCCAACACAACAAAATTTGTATAAAAATTATACTCAAAGCCAAAATCGAAACCATACAGCATAGCCTTACTCACATTTGCATTTACAAGAGCCGGCAACGTATCGACAACACCCTCCGAGGGACCTGTGTTTATGGTGTATATAAATTCGCCTGGCACTTCAACAATCATGTTCTCCATCCAGTTTGCAAAACCATCTACCTGTAGGTTAAACTTAGGCTTCCAAACCCTCAAACCTAAATTTACTGAGTAACCCGACTCGGGTTTAAGCGTTGGGTCGCCTAGCCGAACCATATTTGTGAGATCGATATATTTAAACCTCTCCTCTAACGATGGAGCCCTAAAAGAACGCGCTGCGCTAACCGAAAGATCAAAATCCTTTACAAGTTCGTAAAGCAACCCAGCATTAACGCTCCATGAAAAATTATACTCAAGCCCTTCTTCAAAGGTAATACGCTGATTTGGTGGCGAATCGTTTAAGTTCCCGTTTACTATGAGGTAATCAATGTCGTAACCCTCATCGTTCTTAACCCTTATTCCATCTATCCTACCGCCTAAAACAAGCTTTAGCCTATCGTCTAATAAACGATGCTCGTCTTGTACAAAAATTCCTGCACTTGCAAAAGTTGACCCGGGGTTTGGAGTTTCGCCTCTTACAATATTATTAGTAGTAGTAAGGATACCCTCAGTATCGTATAATTCGACCCGTATGTACTTTTCCCTTTCTGTATGCAGTTTACGCGACCAAACATCGGCTCCGGCAACAAGTGTGTTAGTTTGTGAGAAGTTCCATTCCGATTGCAGCTGAAAACCATTTGTATTGTGCTCACCTGTTGGTGTAAACAGTTCGGGAATTGTTCGCTGAATACCAGTAGCAATTGGAGTTTCGGTAACTACATTTGGTTCAAGCGCTACATCACGAAGTATGTACTGATTGAAATAGCTAATCTTTAGCGATGATAATGTCTCTGTAACATCAGTAATCTGGTAACTTGCAGAAAAAAGTTGACGGCCTATATCGGTATAGGTTGCTGTTGCTGGACCAGGAAATGCATCACCACCCGGAATGCCCACATCGGTTGCCCAGTAGCGCTGAAACTGTAACTTAAAAAGATGATTACTTGCTGGCTTAACGCCTATTTTTGCAGAGATATTGCTTGACTTAAACTGGCTATTTAATAAAACACCCTCGGGGGTATTTAAATCGTTGGCATGATTGTAGGCTCCGCTTAGTCTAACATACCACTTTCTGTCGCTAGCACTTAAATTTGCGCTACCATTTATTAGGTTGTTTACCGATGCAAAGCTTGAAATTAAACCTCCCGAGACTTGCTGATCGCTGCTAAAACTTCCATCCTTAGTAATAATATTAACAATTCCGCCCATTGCACCAGTGCCATATAATGATGATTGCGCTCCTTTAATAATCTCTACTCGCTCAATATCATTAACATCTATCATGCTAAGGCTTGCAGTAAGATCAGTTGCAGTTTCAATTCGGTTGCCGTCAACCAGCGAAACCAACCTATTCTCGCTCAATCCCCTAATGTTTATGCTAGTAGCCCATGCTCCGTCGCTAGCCATGGTAACTCCCGGCTGATTTGCAAGTACATTTGATAACGTAATTGACGATTGATTAAGGTAATCGGCTTTACCAACAACAGCCATTGGCGTGGGTAATTCCTTAATTTTACGGTTAACCCTAAGGCTCGAAACAACTATCTCACCCAGCGAAATTGGCTTTGGAGAAAGTTCAAAGTCGACACTTGCATTATCATTAACCTCAATTGTTAACGACTTTGATTTATAGCCAATACTGCTAAGAGTAACCTGATAGGTTCCGGAATTTACCTCAACGCTATACGAACCTTTACTGGTAGTGGTTGTTGCATAGCTCTTTGCTGATGAGTTTACATTTTGAAACTCAAGTACAACCTGCTCTAGAGCTGATTTTGAAATGGAATCGCCTACCGTTCCTCTAACACGATAGCTTTGGGCAAATGTTGTTGAACTAACGACTATAGCGCAGATTACAAAAAAAAACGTTTTTCTACTCATTATTTGTGTTCTTTAAAAGTACCGATTTTACCTGTATGCCCCTTATCCGGCCTAGCTGTCCGGTAAGTGAGCCAATTTGATCGGTGGTACCTTCAAGAACAAGAGAAATTACGCTTTGCCCTGTGCTGCGTGGCAGCCCTTGGCGTCCAAGAATAATTTGGGAATGCTTTGAGATAATATCGTTGAGATGCTGAATGCTCTCTCGATTCTCAATTAGGATAAGTGCTGTACCAACTCTCTTTTCCATCAGAATACCTCCGGATTAGATTTATAATTTACCTGCATGTCCTTGATTCAGAATACCATCCTCATCTCAGCACGGGTGCAGATATTTTGTTAATTCAATAACAAATATATGGGTAAATATCAAATCAGCAAAATGTTTAGTGGCATAATTTGGTGAGATAACTTACCTGTTGAGGATGTAGCAAGAGGTGGAGTACGAAGTAAATCTTTCGTTCACCAATGAAAACCTTGCCTACACTGCCCTGTTTGTTGCAAAGCCATAGCCGTCAGGCTAAAGTCGTTTTCCCAACAAACACATGGACTTCATAGCTCTTTGTTAACTTATTCTTACTTTCTCCTTAGATGAGAAAGTAAGCAAAGAATCAAGGCAAAACGAAGCTGCCACCTGCCCTGCCAAATCGTAAATCCCATGACGATGTATGCGATTTGGAACGCTACTAGCTAATCCATTATCTTTAGCATCTATGGGTTTTCAAGAATTTCTCATTCTATGTAAAGTTCTCCAATGCGTTCCAAATCAGAGGCAAGCGCCCTCGCACATGGGACTATCGATTCGGCATTCACCCCTATGCTAGCTCGCCGTTTTGCCGTCCCACCGCACCTAGCTCATAGCATGCTGCTAGCGTTCTCTAATCCATTCTACCTTGACCTTTTTTATCCTTCACATTGCTCTACCATTAAAAAAAATAGTGATATGACCCTGAAATACAAAGCAAAAAACCTCGTTAACTTGACGGCTATGGTTGCAAAGCAGGCGTTTCGGAAGACAACGCTCCAGCGGGCAAAACCACTCCGAGGTTCCAATGTCAACTCTCACTTTCCCGCCAACAGGTTAGTTGGCTACAACCCTTGTTGTAACCAATTGTTTTTATTTTAGAAGTGTTTCAATTTCTTGTTTTAACTTAGGAAGGTGTCTAACAATTGTTCCCCAAATAATCTCGTTGTCTATCTTATCATAACCGTGGATTACACGATTTCTCATATTGATAATTTGCTTTTTGCTTGAAATTTCAATTGAAGAATCAATTTTTTCAATACGATTCATTGCTTCACCAATAATTTCAAATTCTCTTTCTACAGCTCTTCGAAGCATTTTGTCAGCAATGTAGATATTGAAATCTCTTTTTTCGCCAAGATAATTTTCAATCGATTCAATTGATTCATTTATGTCGTAAAGAAATTTTCTAATCTCAAGCTTCATATATTGGAGTCTTGGTTTGATTAATTGATTCAATAAAATAGGGATTTCCCAAAGATTTGTCTGTAACTAAGTCAACAGGACGCTTGAATATATTCTCAAATTTCTCAACTAATTCAAAATATGTGTCGGCATAATCCCCATAATCCATTGGTTTCAATGAAATTAACAAATCAATATCGCTGTTTTCATTAAAATTTTCAGTGCATACAGAACCAAATGCATATAAAGATTTCACATTGTATCTTAAACACAATGCTTTTAAGTTTTCAATATTGTCTATCAATATTCTATGCATAATAATTTGATTGTCCTTACAAAAATAGTCTTTTTATGATTGATATAAAAGTCGTCTCTTTTACAATTGATTACAACTTAGCACTGGATCTGCTGTTTGTACATCTGTATTTTCAATCCAAAATGTTGTTACATTTACGTAGTTTTGTAGCAATAAACTCTTTGCAATGAAAAATCGCTTTGTATTACTCTGTGTATTGACAGTCTTGCTGTTTGGCTGTGTAAATCAACCTAATAGTAAGCAAACAGTTACTATTGCCACCCTAAAAGGGCCATCGGCTATGGGAATGATTAGAATGGTTGATAGTCTTGCAAAAACCGTTGATGCCGATATAAAAGTTGAGATATTAAACGAGCCAATACAAGTACGCAAAATGGTTATTGAGGGTACGGCCGATTTTGCCATTCTGCCAACAACAATGGCTGCCATAATTTATAATAAGGGTTTAGACTATAGGCTCATGGCTATTCCTGTTTGGGGCACGCTTTACCTTTTTGGTAACGATACAACCATTAGTAGCTGGAACGACCTGAAAGGCAAAACCATAAACGTAATGGCAAAAGGAATGACACCCGATGTGCTATTCCGCTACGTTCTGTTAGCCAATGGCATAAATCCAAATAAGGATGTTACGCTCGATTACAGTTTCCCAACCCATATCGATTTGGCCAACGCTGTGGCCGCCGGGCAGGCATCGCTGGGTGTAATATCGGAACCCTTGGTAAGCATGGTTATTCAGCGAAATCCATTAGTAGTACCTATTTTTGACCTTAACAGCGAGTGGCAAAAAATTGAAAGCGTACCCATTGCGCAAACGGCGCTTATTGTAAAATCATCTTTGGTAAAAAATAATGCAGACCTTGTTGGCAAGGTGGCCAGCAGTTACAACTACTCAAGCCAATGGGTAAATGCAAACCCCGATAGCGCAGCTGCGCTAATTGTGAAGTACGGAATACTACCCAACGTTGAGGTGGCCATGAATGCCATTCCGCGTTCTAACCTAAATTATGTTGATGCCAGAGCAATAGCTGATGATGTAAACCGCTATTTAAAGGTGTTTTACCAAATGAATGCTGATATTATTGGAGGAAAATTACCCGATGAAAATTTCGTTTACTAAAAGGCAATACATAAGCTTTGCATCGGTGGTGTTTATGCTGTTGATTTGGAAATTATTATCGCTATATTTTAAATCTGATTTTATCCTGCCATCGCCAGAGAAAACCCTTGTTACAACTATTGAACTATTTGTCGATAAGGGATTTTTAGCAACAGTTGGTATAACAATGGCTCGCGGAATTATTGGGTTTTTCCTCTCGCTTATTCTAGGTTTAAGCCTAGGTATTTGGGCTGGGATAAACGCAAATTTTAGCGCATTTTTAAAACCCATACTGGTTACCATACGGTCAACCCCAGTTATTGCAGTTATCCTTTTGGCGCTTATATGGCTTAACACCAATGCTGTTCCGGTTTTTATTGCTCTACTAACCATGTTCCCATTTATTTGCACAAATGTTATTGATGGTATAAAAAGCGTTGATGGGAACCTAACCCAAATGGCAACCTTTTATAAGGTAAGCCATTGGCGAATTGTTAGAGAGGTGTACGTGCCGGCCATCATGCCTTTTATTATTAGCGGTGCATCGAGCGCTATGGGCATTGGATGGCGAGCAATTATTATTGGCGAGGTGCTAAGCCAGCCACAATACGGTATTGGAACAGTAATGCAGTCGGCACAAACATTTTTAAAGGTAGATGCCGTAATAGCTTGGACCTTAATTGCGGTGGTAATTAGCTACCTTTTCGAGAAGGTAATTAGGTGGAGTGAGAAACGAATTGTAGTTTGGAAATAGCATGAGCATTGTAATTAATAATTTGAATATGCACTTTGATGAGCTTACGCTCTTCAAAAATTTCAGCATTGAGTTTGCCGAGGGAACAATATCGTGTATCCTAGGGCCTTCGGGATGCGGAAAAACTACTTTGCTAAATATTATTGGTGGGTTGCAAAAACCTCAAAATGGTCATGTACTGGGGATTGATAAGAAATCGATTTCGTATATATTTCAGGAACCCCGACTGTTGCCATGGCGTACCGTGCAGCAGAATATAGAGCTGGTTTTGGCAAATGCATACGATGAGCCTAAGCGCCAGCAAATTGCCCAAAATTTTATTGACCTAGTAGAGCTAAACGGGTTCGAGAACTATTACCCCTCGCAGCTAAGCGGTGGGATGCGGCAGCGGGTATCCATTGCGCGGGCTTTTGCCTATCCGTCGGATTTAATACTTATGGATGAGCCGCTAAAGGGGTTAGATGTTAAACTTAAGCTAAACCTAATTAAAGCATTTACCCGAATTTGGCAAGTAGATAAGCGCACCGTGCTATTTGTTACCCACGATGTTGATGAAGCATTAATGCTAGGAAATGATATTATAGTTTTTAGCAAGGCACCCATTAACGTTATCACCCAAAAAAGTATTGGCGAACCATCAGTAAAACGTAACTTAGCCTCTCCAGAATATTTCGAACTTAAAAATCAGCTACTAAAAGTTCTTAACGACTAAAGCTTTTAATATCTTCCAATAGAAAGAGGGGAAAAGAAAACAACCCGAATTAAGCAATGCCATTCGGGTTGTCAGGTATTTTGCTGAAAGTATTAACTATCTATTGATAATTGTTTACTAACTGCTCAAGCTTTGCATAGGTTTTCTCGCTAATGGGAGCTAGCGGCAGCCTAAGTACATTTTTAACAATTCCCATAATTGCTAGCGCGGCCTTAACGCCTGCTGGGTTGCCTTCTACAAATAAGGTATCAATTATCTCTATTAGCTTTAGGTGGGCTACCTGCGCCTGAGCCAAGTTGCCCTTTTGGGCATTTTCAATTAGTTCGGCAAAAGGTTTTGGAAAAGCATTTCCAACCACCGATATTACCCCATCGAATCCCATAGCCATTTGGGGCATTGCCAAACCATCATCACCCGAAAGCACAAGAAAATCCTCTGGTCTGTCTCTTAAGATATAGCTTTGCTGATTAAGATTTCCCGAGGCCTCTTTAACGGCAACAATGTTAGCAACATCATGAGCAAGTGTAAGCGTTGTCTCAGCGGTCATGTTAACTCCAGTCCTACCGGGCACATTATAAAGAATTATTGGCAAATTGGTTTCGGCTGCAATAGCTTTATAATGAAGTTCAATGCCTTTCTGAGTTGGTTTGTTGTAATAAGGGGTTACTGAAAGAATACCATCAATCCCCGAAAAATCGAACGATTTTAAAGTGCTAACCAATGCTGAGGTATTATTGCCTCCTAAGCCCATAACCAAAGGAACTCGACCTTTTACCTTTTCAACAACGTAACGTACAAGCTCATTTTTTTCAATTTCACTAAGCACTACCGATTCGGCAGTTGTGCCAAGCAGTACAATGTAGCTTACGTTACCAGCAATTAGATGCTCAACAAGATTTGTAAGCGCATCAAAATCAATACTTCGGTTCTCGTTAAATGGAGTAACCATGGCTACTCCTAAACCCCTAAATTTTAAACTCATAATACAACTATTTTATACTTTCTACTCTACTGTATTCTCGGCAAATCGATTATTTATAATTTGCAAGTAATGAGTAATTTGTGCTATTAAATAATCAACACCATCGTTAGGATTTAAATTGATAATTAAATCGTTTGGTGTTCCGTAGTACGATAAATTACCAACCTTAAACTTTGCCCTAGAAAGAGTTGCAATCCACTTTATTGGAAAAACCTCTTGCATCGACAAGTCGATAAGGATATCAAACTCCTTCTCAACAAACTCTTCGACAAAAGGGGCCAAAGGTTTATAGTACCAGTTGGTTTCCTTTTTGTTAAATAGTCCAACGTTTTTGCGTAGCAAAAAGCTTTGTGGCGTTTCCTTTCCATTGTAATATGCAACCACCGAAACATCTAAATTCTTTCGATGCAGAAAATTGGCAAAATCTAATGCTTTATTGAAAACATCGTCGGAGGTTGCTGTAAAAATTATTCCAATTGTTCGAGCAGTATCAAGGTTATAAATCAGCCTATTGCGCTTAACCCCTTTAAGCCTTTTCCGAAGCCTTGAGTGACCAATTTTCGATTTTAGTTTACCAAACATATATTGCTGTGTTATGATTCAATTAAAGAAAAAAACTCATCCTCGCTAATAATCCTCACCCCTAGTTTTGTAGCCTTATCGAGTTTAGCCGGCCCCATTTTATCGCCAGCTATTAGCAAATTAGTATTTGAGCTAACGGAGCTAACTACTTTCCCACCATTAGCCATAACTAGGTCTTTAAGCTCGTCGCGCGAAATGCGGTTAAATGTACCCGAAATTACAACAGATAAGCCGCTCAGACTACCATTTTTACTATTCGCCGCTTCATCGCTCTTCAAATTCAACCCGGCTTGCTCCAGTCGATTAATGAGATTATCATTCTTTTCATCGCTAAAGAAATCGACAATACTTTGTGCAATGCGCTCTCCCACTTCATCAACAGCAATTAGCTGCTCAAAGGTAGCAGATTTTAGGTTACTTAGCAAGCCAAAGTGCATGGCTAGCTTACGGGCTGTAGTCTCACCGACATACCTAATACCTAAACCAAATAGTACTTTATGAAAGGGGACTTTTTTCGATTCCTCAATACTTTTAATAGCATTTTGTGCCGATTTGTGTGCAAACCTCTCCAAACCAAGAAGCTGCTCATAGGTAAGCGAGTATAAATCGGCAATATCGTGAACTAAGCCATTTGCAAAAAGGAGTTCAACTGTCTCCTCTCCTAACCCATCAATATCCATAGCCTTACGGCTAATAAAATGGATAACCCTCCCCTTCAGCTGCGGTGGGCAACCCGCTTGGTTCGGGCAGTAATGCTTAGCCTCTCCTTCGGGTCTAACCAAATCGGTTCCGCACTCGGGACATTGGGTAATATAATCAAATGCTTTGGCATTAGGCAAACGACTCGAAGTATCGACACCTACAATTTTCGGGATAATCTCCCCTCCTTTTTCAACGAAAACGGTATCGCCTTCTCTTAAATCGAGTAGTGCTACTTGGTCGGCATTGTGCAACGATGCTCGTTTAACCGTTGTTCCAGCCAGTAAAACAGGATCAAGATTGGCCACTGGTGTAATGGCCCCAGTGCGTCCAACCTGATAATCGATCGAAAGAAGTTTGGTAGCAACCTGCTCGGCTTTGTACTTGTATGCTATTGCCCAGCGAGGTGTTTTGGCAGTAAAGCCAAGTGTAGCTTGCTGCTTAATGCTGTTAACCTTAACAACAACACCATCGGTGTCGTAAGGCAAATCTTTTCGTTTTTGTTCCCATTCTGCAATAAACTGCTTAACCTCATCAATGCTATGGCAAAGCATTATGCTATCGGGCACCTTAAACCCCCATTGCTTGGCTTTAGACAGGTTTTCAAAATGATTGTCGAACGGAAGTTTTTCGCCAAGCATAAAGTATAGCAAGCAATCGAGCTTGCGCTGAGCTACTGTTTGCGGATTTAGCAGCTTAAGTGTTCCGGCTGCAGCATTTCGTGGATTTGCAAAGGGCACCTCACCCTGATTCGTTCTAATTCTATTGAGTTCATCGAATATGGCATGAGGCATAAAAATCTCGCCCCTAATCTCAAATTCATCAGGATAATCGCTGCCATGTAGAACCAGCGGAATACTTCGAATGGTTTTTACGTTAGCTGTAACGTCATCGCCAATAACCCCATCGCCTCGGGTTACCGCACGTAGTAGTTTTCCGCTTTTGTAGGTGATTCCAATTGCCGTTCCGTCGTATTTTAGCTCGCAAACGTATTGCCATGGCTCTTGCAACAGCTTCGAAACGCGATTATGAAAATCGTCGAGTTCCTCAAATGAG
>Ga0334894_1001486_pt1 | contig 19613 bp, 14 predicted proteins | sample GraSluR3_MG_6_FD_207225 | JGI IMG/M metagenome (GOLD analysis project Ga0334894, IMG submission 207225) | Sludge microbial communities from methane-producing bioreactor in Wageningen University, Netherlands - Granular Sludge_12_05 R3 | ecosystem: Engineered > Bioreactor > Anaerobic >... | reverse complement strand
TCAACCGTGATATCCGCAAGATGGCGAAAGCGGTGGCTAAGGCCTCTCCACCCCTGGATGACAATCGGACAGTTGTCTCTTTCAATGCTTCGACCCGGATTACGGGATTAAGTTTGAACGCTGCCTTCGCGATGCTAACAGGCTGGTCGTTGCGTTTGCAGGGGGTTCGTGTGCTCCATACTGTTTGCCAGCGTGGGATGACCCGGTGTGTGTTGGGTACGGACAATGATGATGTGTTCCGCTTTCCGCCCTGTCAGAAATGCCTGAGCCAATCTTCGGCAATCTATGACCGCTCGAACCTAGTAAAAATGGATTATTTCTCCACGACCGATCTGGCTAAACAACTTCAGCCGATGCGTTTACCCCTGCTTCAGAAATTCGTTTTCGAAGGGATTCCCCTGGGGGAGTTGTGTTTACCCTCGATGCGCTGGATCCTGCGCAGGCACCATCTGGAAGATGACGATCCCACCTGTATTCTCTATCGCCACTATATCCTTTCGGCATATAAAGTGGCTGTGCAATTTAATGAATTGTTGGCAATGGAAGAGCCACTGGCATTGATAGTGTTTAATGGGATGCAATTTCCTGAGGCCACTGCCCGTTGGATGGCGCGGAAGTGGAAAGTCCCGGCTTATTCGCATGAGGTTGGGTTACGCCCGTTCTCAGCGTTCTTTACCGATGGCGATGCCACCGCTTATCCGGTGGACATGCCTGATGAATTCCAACTCGATGATGAACAGAACGCCAGACTGGACGAATATCTTTCCAAGCGTTTCAAAGGGGATTTCAGTATGGCTGGTGTGGCGTTCTGGCCTGAGATGAGCGGTCTGGATGAAGGTCTTTTGGAACGGATTGAGAATTTTAAACAGGTTGTCCCGGTTTTCACAAATGTGATCTTTGATACCAGCCAGCCGCATGCGAATGTGGTTTTCCCGCATATGTTTGCCTGGCTGGATGAAGTGTTGGAGGTCGCAAAAGTTCACCCTGAGACGCTGTTTGTGATCCGCGCTCATCCGGATGAATCACGGCCCGGAAAAGCCAGCCGGGAAAGTGTTGCGGATTGGGTCCGGGACAGGAAAGTGGATGAACTGCCCAATGTGATCTTCATTTCCCCGGATGAATATTTCAGTTCCTATGAAATGATCCAGCGGGCGAAGTTCGTAATGATTTACAACTCGACGATTGGGATGGAAGCCTCAATCCTGGGGGCACCGGTGCTCTGCGCTGGAAAAGCCCGTTTTACCCAGCTTGAAACGGTTTTCTTTCCCAAGACGATGGAGGATTATCGTCACCAGCTTGAAACTTTCCTGGCAGCTGAAGAAGTTTCAGCGCCGGAGGAACACCGTGTCAACGCCCGATGGTTCCTTTATTACCAGCTCTACTGCACATCCCTGACCTTTGATCGGTTCCTTGAGCCGGATGGCGTCTGGCCAGGCTTTGTGCGCCTGCGTGAATTTTCCTGGGAAGATTTACTGCCGGAAAATTCACCGACTCTGAAAGTGATCTCGGAGGGGGTGCTTCATGCGAAATCATTTACAACATCATTCCATGATAGTTCAATTAGCCATTAATGACTGGTTCCCAATGGTATAATTTTTCATCAAGAGATTTTTGACTGTGAAGGTATTTGGTTCTAATCCTGAAAGGCTAGTCTATGAGCGATAAAATTCTCCATTTACTCCAAAACTTTTTCTCCAGTATGGCGTTGACCAGTGAAGATATTCTTAATTTGATTTTCTCGCTATTATTAGCCTTCTTAATAGCGATTGTTATTTCACAGGTTTATAGATTCACTCGCCGTGGTGTGAACTTTGAAATTCCTTTCATGATGTCATTGACGTTGTTAGCTCCCATTGTTGCTTTAGTCATGATATTCATCCGTGGAAATTTGGTGCTTTCATTGGGGCTGGTTGGATCATTATCCATTATCCGTTTTAGAACCCCAATTAAGGACACCCGCGATATGGTCTTTCTCTTTTGGTCAATTGCCGTGGGGCTGGGAGCGGGCACTTTTAATTGGGGGATAGTGACCCTGGCCTCCATATTCATGGTGGTCGTGATATTTATATTGCATCTGGTTAAATATGGTAGTTCCCAAAGCAAGGATTACATTCTTGTTCTTTCAGGGTCCTCTGAATTTTCACGTGACGCTATCATGAATGCAATTCATGAATTTACTCAAGAATCCAAACTTCGTTCCCAGAAGATCAGTGATGAAATCTGGGAAATGGTGTTTGAGCTCCGTTTCAGTGAAAGCAAGGATCCAGGGGATGGGCTGATTGATGCAGTTAAAGCAATTCAGGGGATTGACCATGTCTCGCTGCTTGCTCCCCAGTTAGCGCTCCCGGTATAACTGGTTCAGCCGAACTTTCAATGGAACAACACGATCTGAAGCTGGATGCCAATCTCCGCTACGAGACAAAATATCGGATTAACTACTATCAATATTATAAGATTAAGAATGGGATCTATCCCTTTGTCAATATGGACGCCTATACAAAGAAGGCGGTGCAGAACAGGTATCTTGTCAGGAGTCTGTATTATGATACATTCGATCATCAGATTTATATTGAAAAGATCAATGGGGACTGTGACAGGGTAAAATATCGAATTCGTTCTTATGGTGATTCGGTAGACTTGGACCCAGACATTCGGATTGAAATGAAAATCAGACGGGGAGACCTGACAGAAAAATATAGCACATTGATCGACATGACAGAGTATTGGCATTTTCAGCGGACAATGCATTGGGGCAACCAAAGCGACCCGGTATTAATGGAATTTGAGAGACAATTACACCAAAGAGGATTAGAGACAAAAACATTGGTTGAATACCGTCGAGAAGGGTATGAATCCCTCGATGGCAACAATATTCGCATTACCTTCGACCATGAAATAAGGAGCGCTTCCGCTACTGCTCTTTTCGATGGCCGATATTTCTGGCACAGACATCACGATCAATTAATTGTTTTGGAGATCAAACACCGTGGAAAGATCCAAAGCTGGTTGACTGAGGTCATTAAAAACAACCAAATTCATGTCGTTGCGAATAGCAAGTTCGCTTTGGGAACTGAGGCCAGCCAATATGACCTGTTTATGCCGGCCTGGAGCAAAGGGTGATTTAATGATATGAAGAAGGTATTTGGATTTCTGATCCTGATTATTATATTACTAGGTTTGTTCGTATCGGTGGTTTATTATGATCAAGCGGTTGTTTTCGTGGACCCGAACTTTGAAACGGCAATCCGAGAAAAACTGAACCACTTTGGTAAACCCATTTATCGAAGTCAATTATTGTCAATTGTAGAGTTGGATCTTAGTAGCAGAGATATATCTAATCTGACTGGCATTGAGCATTTCCGCAATTTGGAAGTGTTGAATCTTAACAACAACAATATTACAGAAGTCAGTGCGTTAAAAACACTGACCACGTTACGGGAGTTGGACCTGAGTTACAATCAGATGATTAATCTCAGGGATGCTAATCTTGATGAAATCGCCCACATTAACCTGGTTTCATTAAATCTTGACCATAATCTTATCGAAGACGAGAACCGAAGAATAATCCGATTATCTGACATTTCCCCCTTATCAGAGTTTTTATCCCTGGAAGCTTTGAGTTTGCAGGATAACACGATTGATGATTGGTCGCCTTTAATTGATCTTCAAAACCTCAAAGCCCTCAATATTGCTGAGAATAAAATAAATAATATTGAATTTTTAATGGATTTCACTGATCTTCAAAGTTTAAATTTGAGAGAGAATGACATTCAGGATATTTCGATCATTGCTGACATGGTTGATTTAACGTATTTGAATCTGCATTCAAATTCCAGAATCCCATCACTAGAACCATTAGCCAACCTTGAGAATCTGCAGAAGTTAATTTTACGAAATGTTCCTGTGGGGGATGACATTGATTATTTATTGAATTTGAAGAATTTAGAGTATTTGAATTTACAAAATTGTACGATCTCCGATTATTCGACACTGTCCGAGATGATGGCAATGGGATACCTGCAAGATGATCCCGCAATAAAGAAATCTGTTTATCTCAATATCCGGGATAACATTATTCCTGATAATGCAACAGACGATCCCCTTTTATCATTACGTCCGTATTGGGAGAATATTGCAATTCGGGACCCCTATGAATTGCCGCCTTTAGCTTCTTCCATAGAACTGCCGAGTTTTTCTTTCTCAGCTGGCTACTATACGGAAGAATTCTTGTTAACATTATCCACAGAGAATCCTGATCTGGAGATTTATTACACTTTGGATGGGTCAAATCCGGAAATTGAGCATGTCTCATCACCAAAAAGCGACTATCAGACCACCTATTTATACACCGAACCCATCCCTGTAGGGAGTAGAGTGGGTGAGGAAAATGTATACTCGATGGTCCAAACGGCCTATCAAGTGCGGTCATGGCTTCCGGATTGGTCACCTCCCAAAGGTGAGGTTTTCAAAGGAACTGTTTTCAGAGCGATTGCCTATGATCCGGAAAGAGACCTTCAAAGCAATGTCTTGACGCAAACTTATTTTGTGGATGAAGATATCTTTGACCGTTACAGTACCTTACCAGTTATCTCCTTGGTTGGAGATTATGATGTTTTGTTTGATCCCGAAGAAGGCATATACATAACGGATATTGGTCGTTACCCTTTTCTTTATAACGATTCTAAAGTTCCAGCAAATTTGGAGTTCTTTGAATCCGATGGCTCACTTGGATTTGAGGGGCGGTATGAGATATCACTGCATGGCGCCACATCCTGGGCCAGTCCTCAAAAAGGGCTCCATGTTTTTGCAGATCCTTGGTCTTCAGGAGAGCAGGGGATTCATTATCCGATATTCAAAGACTCTGAATCTAAGGCCAACAACCTGGAAGAATTTCAAAGGTTTATTCTCAGGGCATGGGGAAGCGCGAGAAACTGGCCGGTTTTCTTTGCTGATGCGTATAACCAGACACTAATGGCGCAATCCGATCAGGACATTCAGGATTACCAACCCGTCATTGTGTTCATCAATGGCGAATATTGGGGGCTGCATGAAATCCGTGAAGCCAATAAAAATTCATGGTATTACCAGGCCCACTACTATGACGGTGACGATGTTCAATTTGATTTGCTTGAATATCGGAATCTTATTGATGGGTTGGTTGTGGATGAAGGCGACTCGGATCGTTGGGATGATCTGATGCGTTATATTGCTGAAGCTAATCTTGGTGAGAGTGCCAGTTATGCGTATGTTAGCTCTCAAATAGATATTGCTAATTTCATAGATTATGTTATTCATTGTGTCTATACTGGGAAAGTAGATTGGCCAGGTCAGAACGAATCTATGTGGCGGCCTGGATCAGTAGATGGGAAATGGCGCTGGACGCAATTTGATATGGATCAGGGATTTGGGATGGGTGCCGGACCCGAAACGGATGTTCTTGCTAAAATCTTATCTGACGGTAACAGACCACATTATCTATTCAATCAATTATTAAATAATCAGGATTTCAAGAATCAATTTATCAATCGTTTTGCGGATTTGATGAACACCTATTTTCTGACTGAAGTTGAAAGACAGCATTTTCACACGATGGTCGCGGAGCTTGATCCTTATATCCCTGAGTATCAGGACCGCTGGCAGTTAAATTACGATTGGGAAGACAATAAGCAATTTGCATTGGATTTGATCAACCGCCGCTGGGATATTCGGCGGGAACAGATCATAAAGAACTTTGATTTAAGTGGCAGCTCGGAAATCACTTTACTGGCAGACGTTTCAATGGGTAGTATCGTCATCAATAACATGGTGATTGACGAGAATCTTCCCGGTGTTCCGAATCCAGAGCGTTGGACCGGCATGTACTTTCACGACGTTCCGATTAATATCCAGGTCATGCCACTTCCAGGATACCGTTTTCTCAAGTGGGAAACCAATGTCGAAATAGATTCCTTTTCAGATGAGATAAATTTGTATTTAGATGGTGATTTAGAATTAAAAGCAATCTTTGAACCTGAGTTATAACAACAGATTCGTTAATAAATCTATCCAGAAGTTTGGACATTTTTCATTTGTCGTTTTTTAATAAGTATGATGGTCGGTTTTTCACTTCCTGAAAAATGTAACCAATATATATCCCAATAAAGCTCATAACAGTTGTCAGCGTTCCACCGACGATGAGCAGCATAAACATCAGGGAGCTCCAACCAGGTTCCAATTGAGCCTGATTGCCAGAGAACCAAAGATACAGGACATAGATTGCCTCTATCAATGCCAGCAGATAAAATAAGCCGCCAATTGCCAGACCGATTTGAAGTGGAACCAAAGAGAACGAAAAGACTGCATCGGAGGCGAGTTTAAACATTTTCTTGAGGGTATATTTTGATTTGCCTCCCAAACGTTCTCTTGGTTCAAAGGGCAGGATGACAGTTTTATACCCCACCCAGCTAACCATCCCACGCAGAAAACGATGATATTCCGGCATGGCTTTTAAAGCATTTACCACCTGACGGGAGAGGAGACGAAAATCAGCAGCATTTGGGGTGATATTCAGGTTTCCTATTTGATTGATAAGATGATAAAAGGCTTTGGATGTGGCCTGTTTGAGGCCGGACATGGACGAATCATGCCGGCGTTGTCCTATCACAATATCATACCCTGCCTGATAAAGAGCAAGCATTTCAGGAATGATTTCGGGTGGATTTTGTGCATCGCCATCCATGGTGACGACGATATCACCTTCGGCATGGTCGAGGCCACATGTCAGGGCTGCCTGATGACCGAAGTTGCGGCTCAGGGTTAGAATGACAATCCGTGAGTCCTGATTTGAAAGGCTGGTCAAAATTTGCCCTGTATTATCAGTGGAACCGTCATTCACATAATAGATTCGGGAATGAACCGGTATCTGGGCCAGAGTCTCTGTTAAATACCGGTGAAAGGCTTCAATTATATCCGCCTCATTGTAGATCGGAATGACTATTGAAAGATGTACATTGTCAATTTCTCTCATTGGATTTCATAGACCTCCCATCCGTAGCGAAATAATCGGGTGTCAAATAGGGGGTCAGGATCTTCACAAAAACCTTTTTCCCCGAGGATTGGACAGATGAGAATTGGGAGGTTGACATTGCTCAGGTAAAAATTTTCGTTTATGGACAATAATAATTTCTTATTCCCCGAAATTTGAGACAAAAGTATATTGTTCCAAGGAGTCTGAAAGGTCTCTTTCACACCTACCCTTACAGATAATCTGGGTTGGTTTTCTATCAAGGGCATTAGGATAATAGCTCCTGTTTCCTTATTGACATGGTCCATTCTTTGGTAGTCAATGTTTCCATATTCTATTTCAGGTAAACCATGATGAACCTTGAGGCTGAGTTCTAACCTTTCAGAATATTCTTTGTTTATTTCTAAATTTATTAATACAGTACCATCAGTTGGTGTGGTTTTCACAATAAAAGCTAACATTTGGTTGTTCATGCGATCGAAAGTCAATTGTGTTCTGACATCTGTAAAATAGTTTGGAATTGTAAGTAAAAAAAGAAGCCCCGTTACTGAATATAGGGATACTAAGGAAAACGTTTGAAATCGGTTTCCTTTATTAATTTTTCTAATGATTTTAGGGCTGAGCAAGCCAATTAGAATAGCTGTTCCCATTGCAAAGGGAAGTAGGTAATATAACTCTGCATATTCCCATGGGATGAGGACTGCGAACCACATCAGAGACCATATTGCCCAGCGAAATAAATCAACCCCTTCTTTTTTCCGAAAAGATTTTTTTAACAATAACAAAAGGAAGAATATCAGTACAAGAGGAATCAAGTAGTGAAAGTAAAAGGCGAGTTGGGTCATCCATCTCAAGATTTTTTCAAAGTAGGAGGAGATGGTTGAAAGATACCGGTTTGTGTAGGTGCCTCCAACAAGAGAAGGCGCATTGATTGAAGTTCGGATGCTCAGATATAAGAGAATGCCGAGAGCAATGGAGCCTGAATAAACCAAATAGGTGCTTCGTTCTTTTCGCAACGTCTCATCTTTTGTGAAATAAGGGTAAAGGGTCCAGATGGCGGCAATGGGAAGCATGATAATTGCGGTTTCTTTTACCATGATGGCAAAAAGGATGGTTATTGTGGATGCAATGAAGATCAATATTATGTTGGTTTTCAGCTTCGCGGCTTTCAATTTTCCAAGAAGAATAACGGACAACAAAAGAAAAACCAATTGAAGGGGTTCTCCCTTTGACAAGGTGTAAAAATTCTCAATTATCGGCATTGAGAGGACAAACAAGAGACTGGTTATCAGAGTTTGCCAATCCATAAATCCCATTTGTTGGCAAATGACTTTAATTTGGTATAAAAGGAGGAGGAAAATGAACAGGTTGCCGATGAAAAACGAGAAGGGGTGATATCCTACCAGGGCATATATCAAGGTGTAATAGAGCCAGTAGACAGGGCGGAAACGTCCGGCCTGTAAGTCGTGACTCATACTGAAATCCCCATTGAGGAATGCCTTGCTTTGTTGGAGCATTCTTGCATCATCAAAAAACCCAAATTGTGCGGAGGAGAGTCTGGGAAGCATGATGAGAATAGCAAGAAGAAATGGGATGAGGGTGAAGATTATCTTTTTAGTTGCGGTTTTTTTATCAGTCAAGGCAAGACTCCCTTCATTTTCTGAATTATAATCTATTTATGTTACCATTCCTTTCACTATGTTTCGAGTTATAATACCGACTTTGATATCTGGCGATCATGATCTGAAAGCATCCTTATGACCCCAAAAATTGTTGCCCTGGTCCCCATGCGGAATCATTCTGCCCGAGTGCCCGGTAAAAACTACCGTTCATTGGCTGGAAAACCTCTTTTTCATCACATTTTGGATATTCTGTCTGCCGTTGATCTTGTCTCGGAGATCGTGGTTGATACGGACAGCGATCTCATCACGGAAGGGTTAGCAGAGCATTTCCCGCAAGTCCGAGCGGTTTCCCGTCCAGAGCATTTGACAGCGGATACCATACCGATGAATGAGATTCTGCTTCACGACACATCACAAGTTGACGCTGACTATTATTTACAGACTCACTCCACAAACCCCCTCCTCAGCCCGGAAACGGTTTCTAGGGCCATCCAAACATTTTTGGACAATCTCCCAGAATATGATTCGTTGTTTGGCGTGACCCGGCTTCAAACCCGTTTATGGGATCAGCTTGGGCGGCCTGTCAATCACAACCCGAATATCCTCCTGCGAACCCAGGACCTTCCACCTGTTTATGAAGAGAATTCCTGTATTTATTTGTTTACGCGGGACATATTGGTCTCGCGCCGGAACCGCCTGGGAGAGCGGCCGTTGATGTATGAGATTCCAGCTATTGAAGCCTGGGATATTGATGAAGAGCTGGATTTCCTCGTAGCAGATATGCTCTGTCGTCATCTTCGCGGCAAGTCATAAGCATTAACCCTCAAGACAAGTGCGAAATTAGGAGTTCGTCCATGAAGACGGTATTAGTCTCTGCCCCTTATATGCTGCTCGATCTGGAACGGTTCCGGCCTGTGCTGGAATCGTTCGGTCTGGAATTAATTATTCCTGAGGTGCATGAACGACTCGAAGAGAATGAGATTCTGCAGTACGCAGGTCAATTTGATGGGACGATTTGTGGCGATGACCGTTACAGCCGCAGGGTTATCGAAGCCTGCTCCCCCCGGCTCAAGGTCATTTCCAAATGGGGGACGGGGATTGATTCGATCGACCAGGATGCTGCCGCCGAACTGGGTGTGATGGTTGGGAATACTTCCAACGCATTTACCGTTCCGGTTTCGGAATCGGTGATGGGATATATGCTGGCCTTTGCCCGTCAGATTCCCTGGCTGGATGCTGCGATGAAAGCTGGCGAATGGTCAAAAATCAATGGCAAGACTCTCAGCGAATCCACGCTGGGGGTGATCGGGGTGGGGAATGTTGGCAAAGCCGTCCTGCGCCGGGCGCGTGCTTTTGGGATGATGCTCCTGGGAAATGATATCATCGAAATCGCACCTGATTTTCTCCTGGAGAATGGTGTTGCGATGGTCGGCCTTGAGGAGTTGCTGAGCCGGTCAGATTTCATCAGCATCAACTGCACTCTGAACCCGACCAGCAGGCATCTGATTAATTTGGAAAGTTTGGTGTTATGTAAGGGAGAAGCGGTGATCATTAACACCGCCCGGGGACCCATCATCGATGAATCAGCATTGATCGAAGCTCTCCAAATGGGAAAAATCCGCGGTGCAGCCTTGGATGTTTTCGAACAGGAACCGCTTCCCAAGAACAGCCCATTACTTGCTATGGACCAGGTCCTGCTGGCACCGCATAACTCCAATTCGAGCCCCCGCTTCTGGGACTGGGTGCAATGGAATTCCATTAAGAATCTGCTGGTCGGACTTGATATTCCAGCAGATCGGTTGAATGAATTGAAACAGCAAAAGAGTGTTTGATAGCAGAATAACCTCTTTGAAAGCTTCATGGAAAATTTTGGTAAGTTTACGAAGGAAGGACCGGATAAATGACTGAAAAGAAAACCCGCATCTTATTGATCACCGGCGCAGCAGGTGGCATCGGTCGCGCAACGGTTAAAGTGTTCACCGAAGAAGGCTGGCAGGTGATCGGGGTGGATCGAGCCCCTCGTTATGAGGGTTTCCCTGAAGATGGGATCTATATTCAGGCGGACATTTCAAAACCGGAGGAAATTGAAGCGATCTATGACAGAGTTTCCGCGACAACTGATTCTCTGGATGCGGTGGTAAATAACGCCGCTGTTCAGATTGCAAAACCATTGATAGAAACCACAGCAGAGGAATGGGATCTGGTGATGGCGTCAAATCTGCGCTCCGTCTTCCTGGGTGCCAAGCTGGCTTACCCTTTGCTTAAAGCGAGAGGCGGGGGTGCGATTGTGAACGTCTCTTCCGTTCACGCCGTGGCGACTTCCGCGGATATTGCCGCTTATGCCGCCAGCAAAGGCGGTATGCTTGCCCTGACGCGGGCCATGGCAATCGAGTTTGCTCTTGATGAGATCCGGGTCAATGCCATCCTGCCAGGGGCGGTGGATACACCGATGCTTCGAGCGGGTCTCGAACGTGGTCATGTCGGTCACGGCGATATACTGGACAGGCTGGAAAACCTGGCCCGTAAAACCGTGAACGGCCGGGTGGGGCAGCCAGAGGAGATCGCCCGCTCGATTTATTTCCTGGCGGACAATGCCCAATCCTCTTTTATGACAGGACAGGCAATGATTGTGGATGGCGGGGCAACCGCACGCCTGAGTACGGAGTAGGGGATGACGGCCAAGGAAACACTTAAAAAAATTATTCCTGATCCGCTCTGGAAGTTTGCCTCAGACCGTTATTGGGCCTGGTACAACCGGGACCGGCATTTGCTGGCGCGGGTTTTCTCACCTGTTTGGATGAAGAATAAGGCTCGCCTGGAAGAATGGCGAAATATTTATCAAGGTCAGCGGTGTTTTATTGTGGGCAACGGCCCCAGCCTGCGGCAGACCGACTTGAGTAAACTGGATGGGGAGTTTACTTTTGGGATGAACCGGATCTATCTGGCTTTTGAAGAGAATAATTTTAGAACCTCTTGTTTGGTAGTGGTAAACGATCTGGTCCTGGAGCAGTGTTTTCAGGATATCACCGCGCTGGATATTCCAAAGTTTGTGACCTGGCGCGCTCGGAAGTATTTCACAGGCGGCCCGGATATGATGTTCCTGGATACAGACTACACCGGCATGGAGAATTTCAGCGGTGATGCTACCGGGCGTCTTTATGAAGGTTTCACAGTGACTAACGTATGCCTGCAATTGGCTTATTTCATGGGATTTTCTGAAGCCATCTTAATAGGTGTAGATCATAATTATGTCACCAAAGGACCTGCCAATGAGAAAGTGACTTCGACGGGTAAAGACCCCAACCATTTTTCTGGGCAATATTTTGGAAAGGGATTCCGTTGGCAATTACCTGATCTGGAAGGCTCTGAAAGCGGTTTTTTAAGAGCGAAGAAAGCCTATGAAGCGAATGGCAGGAAAGTCGTCGATGCCACGGTTGGCGGTAAACTGACCGTATTCCCGAAAGTTGATTACAGGACTTTATTTGAGCCTCATGACTGATCCATTAGTTTCAATTATTACACCTTCCTATAACCAGGCGCAGTATTTGGAAGATACTATCCGTTCTGTTCAATGCCAGGATTATCCAAATATAGAATACATCGTGATTGATGGGGGTTCCACAGATGGCAGCCCGGAACTAATAAAACAATATGAAGATCAGCTTGCCTACTGGGTCTCTGAAAGGGATAGGGGTCAGGCCGATGCAATCAACAAAGGTTTTCATAAAGCCACCGGTGAAATTATTGCATGGGTCAATTCGGACGACCTCTATTTTCGATGTGATGTGGTGCGCCAGGCGGTCAAAGTGTTGGCTGACCATCCTGAGTTGGGGATGGTCTATGGGAATGGGATAATGGTTGATGCCGACGGGAGACTTCTCGACTGGCACCCATACCGGCAATATTCGCTGGATGATCTTTTGGCTTTCAATGTTCTTCTTCAGCCCGCGGTCTTTATGCGGCGGGAAGCCTTATTTCAGGCAGGATGTCTGCGGCCTGAGAGTCATTTGATCCTTGACCACGAACTCTGGGTTCGGATTGCTGCGGCTTATCCCATCATGCATGTAAATGAATATTGGGCGGTGGAACGGACACATGAAGATGCAAAGACAATTGCCCGTGCGGGAGATTTTGTTGACGAAGCCTTCAATTTTGTGGACAGCTTACGTTCTGATATTGAATTTGATGAAGTTTTTCGAAGCCATGACCAGAAAATCCGGGCAGGATTGCATATCTTTGCTGCCAGAAGGCTGATCGATTCAGGCCTGCCAAAAGACGCGCTAAAACATTTCAAAGAAGCCTGGCGTATCAAGGCTTCAGCGGTAATGGAAGTCTGGTATAAATGGGTTCAGGCCACTGGAGGCGCGTTGGGATTAAGCGGTATGTTTTTATGGTATCGAAAAATTCGTAGAAAGATAGAGCACAGAAAACAGCATCTGGTTGTGGATGAGACTGGAATCCAGTGGATAAAATAATGATTCATTATTTCGCTTTATTTGGAGTGTGGTGTGATGGATAACAAAGAGCTTCAATTTTCTAAGCATAATAAGTATTATCTGGTTGTATTAATTATCTTACTTGTACTTGGTTTTGTGGTGAGAATGATTGACCTAAAGGATCCGCCATTGGATTTTCATCCCACGCGTCAGCTTCGTGCCGCAGTTATTGCCCGTAGTATTTATTTGCAGATGGCCCCTGACTCTGATCCAGAATTCGTAGATTATGCTACTGATCCGGCGCTTTATGATTATGTAACTCGTCGGGAGCCACCGATTACTGAAGGTATAGTTGCAATCCTATATCTCATAATTGGTGATGAAACTTTATGGGTATCCCGGATTGTGACAGCAGTATTCTGGTGCCTGGGAGGATTGGGACTATATTTCCTTGTTGAAAAGCTGGCAAACAAAGACGCTGCGCTTATCAGTTTGGGTTTTTATCTTTTCAACCCTTTCGGTGTGATAGCCAGCCGTTCCTTTCAGCCCGAATCCTTAATGGTCGCCAGTATGATTTGGTCGCTATTAATGATCATACTTTGGGTTGAAAAGCGTAACTGGAAAACTGCCACACTAACAGGTTTAACAATAGGTTTTACGATCCTCGTAAAACCGAATCCTTTATTTCTGCTTCTACCTGTTTTTGTCCTGTTGATATTATCTTCTGAGAAGATTAAAAATGTAATCAAGGACACCCAAATTTGGATGATCGGAACGATATCCGTACTGATCCCCTTTGTTTTTTATTTCTTTATCAACCCAGCTGCTGGTGGATTCTTGAATAATTTCTGGCTTGATATTCGAACTATTATTCCCACTCCCCAATATTTATTAGGGTGGGGTAGTATCATCACAGATATTGTGCCTTTCTCCTTGCTGATCCTGGCGTTAGTGGGCATGCCGTTCTATGATAAAAAAGGCCTTCTGCTGAGCTTGGGGATGTGGGTTGGGTACTTTCTCCTAGGCGTTTTTGTACCCCATCATATTTATACCCATAACTATTACAGCATCATATTGGTCCCCATGGTTGCTATTTGCTTGGGAAGGATAGCTCATATACTTGCTGAATCTGCGTCCACGTTACGACTGATTTGGAAGATCGGGTTGATTGGTTTAGCGCTTGTCGCAATTGCTTATCCAACATGGAATGTGTATAAGGAATTAAATGAGAATGACTATCGAAACGAACCCCAAGGGTGGGAAAAGATTTCGGAAGCTTTGCCGGATGACCAGAGAGTGATTGCCCTAACCCATAATTATGGTTTTAACCTTGCTTATTATGGCAACCGTATGGTAGCCAATTGGCCTTATGTTGCAGATTTAAGCCTCCAGGAAATTCGTGGAACAGAAGGTGAGGCGGATTTTGATTCATTTTTTGATGCAATGACCGATACATATGATCTGTTCTTAGTTACACACTTTGGGGAATTGAATGCACAACCACAGTTAAAAGCAAAATTGGAAGAGTTAACAATCTTTGGGATTGTTGAAGGTTATGTGATTTATGATTTATCATCTAACTGAAGCTTGGGAAGGGATCGTGAAACCTAACAATGGCGTTGGGGTAAAGTGGGAGTTTTCTTCATTTGCAATTAATATTTTCATTTCTGGAAGATATTCAAAACAGGATTTTCTTCGTTAATAAGTTGTCGGACCTCACTATGTATGATGCTAATGCTCTGTCTTAAAATACTTAACAAACCGAGTAATAATCTGGAGATTTGTTAATGTCAAAAAAAACACTGTTTGCTCGAAAAATATTGAAAAATGTAAAAGATAAACAATTCGGTATCATTCTAATAATTTTATTGTTTATTATCAATTGTTTTTTAGTATTATCGCGACTCACACCTGAACTTTACAAAATCAACCCGCACGACGGCGCAAAATACATTGAATCCGGACGTATGTTATTAATTTGGGGTGTACGGGATCTTTCCTGGGGCCCCCTGGTCGCATTTATCTATGCCCCGCTCCATTTGATTGTTGGTAATTCTCTAAACTGGTTCATGCTGGAAGCCTGGGCAGGAAACGTCATTTTGTTTGGCTTGCTTTGGGCCGGCATATTTCTCCTGGCCCGCCATCTCAAAGCGTATATTTCCAGCATGGTCATCATTGGATTGCTGTTTTCATTGATTGTGTTTTTCCCCATTATTGAGAATCAGAGTGATGCGTTATTTCTTGTATTTTCCATGCTGGCACTTTTGAACCTTAACACGTTCAGGTTGAAGGGTCAACTTAAGAATTTAGCCTTCACATCCCTTTTTGTCGGCTTGGGGGTGCTGTGCCGCGTGGAAACCATCCTGCTGGTATTCCCTCTGTTGCTGTTTGCATTGATATTCAATAAAAAACGACATAAATGGTATAAGCTGGTGCTTGGTGCCCTTTTCCCGATAATTGGTATTTTTTGGTTATACGCGCTGATTAGTTTGCTCACTCTGGGTTTTGTTGACCTGGGTTTGGGAAATAAATCTTTTGCATCTTTTCAAATGAATCATGCTTTTCTGCCAGGCAGTAAACTCGAGCAGGCCTATTTTTCAGGAAAAGAAATATTTGGTGATCATCAAAATTCAGTCTTCAAGGCGGTTCTGAATAATCCTCTAGCTGTTGGTGAACGTGCCCTGGCAAATGTACTCAAATTACCGCAAAGTTTCCTGAAATTCTTTGGGGATCAACAAGGCCCAATTATCTTCTTCTTCAGTCTCTTGGGAGTTTTCTTGCTTATTAAAGCTAAGGACTATGAACTGCTGGCGTTACTGCTTGTTTGGCCGTTACACGCTTTTGTATCGTTGATATTCCTTCCAAGGCACATCATCGCCCAGATCAGCTTTGTTTTCATAATTCTTGCAGCGATTGGGATCACGCAGTTCATTCTTCTATCAAAGCACCGCAAACTGAGTTGGATTTTCATGGTTTTCTCAGTTCTGCTTGTAGTGATAAGTGGATTGACTCAAAATAAAGTCTTGTTTACATCCGCTTTTTTCCTGTTTGTCATATTTTTGACCAAAGCCATGACTGACACGGTGAAAATTAAAGCCCTCGATGTGCCTTATGCCACGATCATCTTATTCTTTATGATTTTGATGATGCTGGGATCTTCGTTTGAATTTCCCGCAAGGCCAGTTGGTAAGTCTACGTCTGAGCAGGCGATTCATCACCTGCAGCTTGCTTTACCCGAACAATCCAAAGTGATGGCGACTTTGCCTATTGTCCCGGTTGCAGCAAAGATGGAATCGGTTGAGTGGTGGTCAGGTATCAGAACCAAAGAAGATTTTTTGGTTTACCTTAAAGAAATGAATGTGACAGCGATTTATATAGATGACAATTTTCCCTATCCATCAAATGTTCCTTCTGAAACTATTCAAACATATCCTGACCAGTTTGATCTGCTATTTGAATCTGCTGACGGTTCTATAAGACTTCTCACCCCAATCAGCCCATAAATTCAGATTGTTACAGTTTAAGGATTGATCAATTTTTACAAGGGATAATTATGAAAAAAGATAGTAAATTAAAAAATTTTAACGGAATCCGTGAAATGCTTAAGGATCATCAAGATAGTATTATTACAATACTTATTTTTATTTTTCACCTATTCTTTGTATTTCATAAGCTTCAACAAGGAATTTTGGAGGTTAATCCGGATGACGGGGCAAAGTATGTTGAAAGTGGCCGGCTATTACTTACCTGGGGACTGCGTGACCTTGCCTGGGGACCCCTTGTGGCGTTTATCTATGCACCAATCCATATCATCTTTGGCAATTTACAAAACTGGTTTTTAATTGAGGTCTGGATAGGCAATGTTATCTTGTTTGGATTCATCTGGTTCAGTTTCTATGCTTTAATGAGGACTCTAGATGAATTTATTAACAAATACGTGGTGTACGGTTTATTAATCAGTTCGGTGGCCTTTTATCCTATTATTCATAATCAAAGCGATGCATTGTTTGTTGCATTGTCTGCCTTATCCCTGACATTTTTAATTCGGTTTTACCAAAAGAAGAAATTGAGTGAGGTCTGGCTTGCAGGGCTTTTTACGGCATTGGGTGTTTTTGCTCGGTTTGAGTCAATTCTATTAATTATTCCATTAGTACTGTTTGGCTTAATCCTGAACAGAAAAAGAAACAAAACCTACAAAATTTTAATAGCATGTTTTGTTCCCCTCATCAGTATTTTAGCAATCTTTAGCATTGTTAACGTACTATCATTTGGACATCCAAACTTAGGTGTTGGTAATAAATCGTACGAGTCATTTATGATGAACCATGCATTTTTGCCTGGGAGCAAAAATCAATTGGCTCACCGTGGTGGTGAAGAAATTTATGGCTCACAACATGAGAATAACGCATCAGTATTAAGAGCGATTGTTCGTAATCCTGGGGCCGCAGCAGAGCGTGCCTTAGCTAATATCTTGCGACTCCCCGATCTATTCATGCATTTTTTTGGTAAATTGCAGCCTCCAGTCTTAACAATATTAAGTTTGTGGGGTATATATGTTTTGGTTAAGTCGCGAGAGAAGACAATTATCTTACTCCTTTTTATTTGGCCATTGCAGTCATTGGTTTCACTTCTCTTTCTTCCACTACATATCATTCCTCAGATGAGCTATGTTTTCTTTGTTTTAAGTGGTATAGGGATTACTCAATTGTTCTCCCAACGGACAAAATTAAAAGAGAAATTGATCTTGTTCGCAGTTTACTTTAGTGTGTTAATCTTCAGTATAGTTTATGGAAAACCAGCATTTATTCCTGGCGCAGTTCTTATGATGATTGTTTTTCTCATGACTCTTTTAAAACCACCAAAAACAAGCCCCGTAATCAATAATCGACTTGTGGCTCCAATTGTATTACTGACTGGTATGGTCATGTTTGGATTCGACTATTCATTTCCTGACATGAAGCTTGGAGCATCTGCTGAAGAGCAGGCAATACACGAGCTTCAAATAGCCTTACCTGATAACTCTCGTGTCTTAGTGCCTTATGGCACACTTGCCATCGCTGCGAAACATCAGGCTTCTATTCTCCCAAGAGATATTGATTCTGTTGAGGAAATCTCTGCTTTCCTAATTGATAACAGCATTGATGCAATTGTAATTGACGAGAAACGTGTTTATGCTTCAGATATCGTAGAAGATTATGTTTGGGACAACCCTGAAAAATTTTTGTATCTTGGTTCCTCTGATGATAAATCGATTCAAATATATCTTACAAGAAACGATTAATACTCAGCTCAAATTAGAAACAATTGTTTTACCTACGATTAAGTCAGGTTGTTCCTTGTAATTGATTTATTCTTATATAGTTGCTCGCTTGATAATTATGCCTAACAAACCTCTCGTCTCCATCATCACCCCATCCTTCAATCAGGCCGGCTTCTTGCGTTGGACAATTGAATCTGTTTTGGCACAGGATTATCCCAACCTGGAATATATCATCATTGATGGTGGGTCCACCGATGGCAGCCAGACCGTCATCCGTGAATATGAAGGCCGATTGGCACACTGGGAATCCATCCCGGATCAGGGCCAGACGGATGCGATCAATAAGGGGTTTGCAAAGACATCCGGGAAGTACCTGGCATGGTTGAACTCAGATGACGTTTATCAGCAGGGGGCCGTTTCTGAGGCGGTGAAGTATCTGGAAGACCACCCTGAGGTCGGGATGGTTTATGGCGATTGTTCCTTTATAGATGCACAGGACAGGGCAATTGGCCATTTTCCCGCGGCGCAGACGGATTATGATCGGCTTCGCCGAGGTTTTGTACATATCCCGCAGCAGAGTTCTTTCTTCCGCGCAGATCTTTGGAAAAAGGCTGGCCCGCTTGATCCGAGCTTTTACTTCGCAATGGACTACGATCTCTGGGTGCGGTTGTCAAAAGAAGCCCCTCTGGTTTATCTACCCGGGCATCTCTGGGCGAGTTTCCGGCTGCATGGCGAAGCAAAGACCATCGCTGCTGATGCCCGCTGCTGGCCGGAGATGCTGCGGGTTCATTACCGCGAGGGAGGACACTGGTTTTCGCCGATTGTCCTGAAATACTATCTGCGCAAACTGGCGGCGCCATACCTTACATGGCGGCGGAAGCGTTTGTTCTCGACAAAGGATCAAGGAGGTCAGCGTAATGCCTAACAGAAATGGTAATTTGCTGGATAAGGCTGGCAGGATTAATGATGGCTTTTTTCCAGGATTATTCAATGATATAAAACTGATTGCCCGATTAATTGGAGATCGCCGGGTGAGTTTCTGGTTGAAATTTCTCCCGCTCGGAGCTCTGATCTATCTGGTCATCCCCACAGATATTCTTCCGATTATTCCCCTGGATGATGCGCTGATTCTTTTCCTGGGAGGATATTTATTTATTGAACTCTGTCCTCAAGAGGTCGTCCAGGAACATAGGGAGGAGATTTCAAAAAGCTCACAGAAAACTTCTCATCAAAAGGGTTCTTCAGATGATGTCATTGACGCTGAATTTAAGGAAATTTCTCAGGTTGAAGAA
>Ga0334894_1001484_pt1 | contig 19642 bp, 19 predicted proteins | sample GraSluR3_MG_6_FD_207225 | JGI IMG/M metagenome (GOLD analysis project Ga0334894, IMG submission 207225) | Sludge microbial communities from methane-producing bioreactor in Wageningen University, Netherlands - Granular Sludge_12_05 R3 | ecosystem: Engineered > Bioreactor > Anaerobic >... | reverse complement strand
TTAAAAGCCGGAAACTCAGCTGTTTCTGCTCATGGACAGATTACCAATGCTCATGATGGTCAAATGATGGCTGATCAGGTTGTTATCGTGAAAGAAATGGTAGACAGATACTTCCCTGAAGCTATCCAGAGTGAACCAAATCAGGCAGATATGGCTATTCCTGAAGTGTAAGGGCAAACAAAATTATTTATGAAATAAGTATTGTTGTAAATACTTGAATAGTAAATAAATATAAGGAAGGAGAGAATAAATGGCAAAAGATAGAATCACAGTTAATGAAAGCGAAGTAGAATCAATAAGAAGGGATCCACCCAGAACATCAAAAATATTGTTAACTGAACACACTGTAGGTGCCACCAGTATGGCAATGGGGGTTAACTACACAGATGTAGGAAGTATGATTCCTGATGGTGTACATGAAAATCAAGATGAGGCTATGTTCTTAACTCAAGGAAGGGCAAAATTGGTTATAAATGATAAAGATGAATATATTATGGAAACCAATACAGCCTTTTTTGTAAAAGCAGGAACAAAACATCGCATCGAGAATATTGGCGATGAACCTTTTAAGATTGTATGGGTTTATTCTCCACCACTTCCAGCTCATCTTAAAGACGATAAATAAAAAGAATAAAAACTATAGGGCTGACACAATTTATTGATCAGCCCTATAGAAAATAATACAAACCATCCAAGAGAATTATTATTGTGAAATTAAATAATAGTTAAGTTTTATTACCCTATCTTCTATCATTGTTTCTTTTTCATAGTCATAAAAAGGAGAGGAAATGAAAGCAGCAGTTTTGCACACAAAACAAGAAATTAGAATTGAAGATTTACCCGCATTGGAAATAAAGCAAAATGAAGTTCTGGTAAAAATTTTTAGTTGTGGAATATGCGGAACTGATTTTCATGTTTATACCGGGGAGAGAGAAGTAAAATTACCTCTAATACAAGGACATGAAATAGCTGGAAAAATAGTCAAGGTTGGTAAAAAGGTTAGCAAAGATCTTGTTAATAAAAGAGTAGCCATTGAGCCGAACTTTTCCTGCGGGAAGTGCTTTTTTTGTAAAAAAGGAAGACACAATCTATGTGAGAATAAGCAAACCTTAGGTTTAACCCTACCTGGTGGTTTTTGTGAATATATTGCGTTACCTCAGGAATATGCCTGGGAAATTAGCGAGAAAATATCTTATGATGAGGGCGCCCTCGTAGAACCTTTAACAGTTGGTTTACATGCTATAGAAAGAGCAGATGTAAGAGTAGGACAAAAAATAGTTATATTTGGCTTGGGTATTATTGGACTTTCTCTTGTTCAATTCGCAAAGTTAGCTGGAGCCAAGGTATGTGCAATAGATCTAATAAATGAGAGGCTGGAATTAGCGAAGAAATTTGGAGCAGACAAAGTATTCAATGCTTCAATAGAAGGAACCACATTAGATGAAAAAATAAAAAAGTGGAGTAATGGTTATATTGATTGTGTATTTGAGGCAGTTGGTGTACCTAAAATACAAGAAGAGGCTATTTCCATCGTGAGACCTGGTGGTAAAGTGGTTCTTGTAGGCCAATCGGGAGAACCAATGAAATTATCATCTTTCGTTGCTACACGTAAGGAGTTAGACATTATTGGAACAATTGCTTGTTTATATGACTTTCCAACCGTAATTGATTTTTTAGATAAAGGCCTAATAAATGCTGGTTTACTCATTACACATAGATTTAATATGAATCAAACAAAAGAAGCCTATAAGGTTATCCAAAACAAGGAAGCTATTAAAGTAGTATTACATTGCCAGGAGTATTAATTTTTGCTATTGTTATAATTATCTAACAAGTTTAATACTTTACAAGTACAAGAAAAATATTAGTTATTTGTTAATATAGAGAAGATAATATAATAAATAATATCACATGAAAGGAAGTGTTTTATATGGGAAAATGGAATTTTCCACAAGAAGGTTGTTTGGATAAAGATAATGGAATGTATCTCCAAACAATGAATACTAAGTCATTAAAAGAAAGATTGTCTAAAGATGATGTTATAATAATTCCAGTTGGAAGTACCGAATGCCATGCTGCACATTCTCCTTTTGGGGAAGATACTTTTTTAGTAACTAGAATGGCAGAACAGGTTGCCGGTAAAACCGGATGTACAATTGCCCATCCGGTTTGCTACGGTTCACATCCATACCAGCATGTTGGCATGCCGGGTACAGTAATTATTCCGGAATTTGTTTTTATTGACTATTTAATAGCAGTTATTGCAGGTCTGTGGAATGCCGGTTTCCGCAAACAGATTCTTTTAAATGGACATGCCCAGGAATATGTGATTCCAAATGCAATACATATGTTTGAAAAAAAATACAAAGTACCGGCAGTTATTGCTAATGTAAACTGGCCTTTTGCAGCTGCTCAATTTTTAAAAGATAAAGAACACGGAGGCCCTTTTGATACACCATTCAGACATGCTTGTGAAGTTGAAACATCCCTTGCCATGGCCTTATTCCCTGAATTTAACCATCTTGAAAACGCAGTAGATACAAAACCCCTCGGGCTAATTAAAGGTGATCATGTTGATAAGGGTGGAGATATTTATCAAAGACCATTACCTGGTCAGTGTCAGGTGGGATTTAGTGCAATGGAGATAAAAGGAACTCCAGAGGGAGTTGTGGGTTCGGCAACCAAGGCTGATCCTAAAAAGGCACAACAGGCAGTAGAATCAATATTAGATTACCTGGTAAAATTACATGATGATATATTGGAAGCATTTCCTCCAGGAAAATTACCCGATGCTGAATTGATGTCTGAAAGACCCAAAGAAGAGATTGAAAAAGTATTAAAGGGACCTTTAAATGGAGGAGTTAGTATTTACGCATTGGATTAAAATAGAACCTGAGAAGAAATACTATTTTTATCTTTAAATTGAAACATAATTTAATATCAATTTATAATACAAAATAACTACTTGTGAATATTATAATTATTTATTTCATTAAAAAATATAAACATAGAAGGTGGGAAAAATATGGCTGATAATTCATTAGCAGCAATTAAAGTAACAAGTTTTGATTTAAACAAGTTTTGCCTGTCTTGTTTCTCAAAAATTGGAGTGACTGAAGAACATGCAAAAATATTAAGCGATACTATCGTTCAGGCAAATTTAAGAGGTGTTGATTCGCATGGAGTTTCTCGATTACCCGGTTATATCAATAGGGTAAAAAAAGGTTTAATTGAATACCAGGAAACCATAGATATAATAGAAAAGAACCTTTGTGTTAGTTTGATTAATAGTAAAAATAATTTTGGACAGATTGCTGCCTATTATGGAATGAAAGAAGCTATTAAAAAAGCTGATAAAAAAGAAACAGGTGTGGGTTTTGTAGGAATAAGTCATACTAATCATATTGGCATGGCCGCCTATTATGCTATGATGGCAGCTAAACAAGGCATGATTGGAATTGTAATGTCTAATTCACCTTCTACTGTAGCTCCATTCGGAGGGGCAGAGCCTATCTTAGGAACAAATCCTCTTGCAATAGCTATTCCGGCTGGTGATGAATATCCAATTGTTTTAGATATGGCAACCAGCGTTGTCGCCAGAGGTAAAATAAGACTTTCATTAAATAATAAACAGGAAATACCTCTTGGCTGGGCAGTGGATCCGGAAGGCAATCCTACAACTAATCCGGAAGAGGCTATAAAAGGCGCTTTATTACCGTTTGGAGGACCCAAAGGATACGCCATAGGGCTAATCATTCATATATTATCAACTTTACTAACCAACTCAGCTAGAGAATATGAGATAAAATCAATAGATGATTTAACAGGAAAATCAGAAGTTGGTAATTTTATGGGAGCAATCAGGATAAGCAGTTTTATTTCACAAGAAATATTCAATCAAGAGATTGATGAACTTATTCAGAGAATCAAAAATTCAAAACGGGCAAAAGATGTAAATAGAATATATCTTCCAGGAGAAATAGAGTTCGAGGTTCAAAAAGATAGAGAGAAAAATGGAATCCCTATTTCTGATGGAGTCGCAAAAAATTTAAGAAAACTCGCTGAGCAATTAGAGATTTCAATGAATTTTTAGTATAATCAATATTAATTAGAATAATAAAATATAAGTAATACAAACTTATTTAAAGGAGGAGAAGGAATTGGACGAATCAAAAGAAAAAATCCTTGAAAGAATGAAGGAACGCAAAAGTATCAGGGATTATAAGGAAGGAAAAGTAAGCGAAGAGGATTTAAAATTAATTTTAGAGTGTGCTAGATTTGCTCCTTCAGGCGAAAATGCCCAGCCATGGAGATTTATTGTGGTAAAAGATACAGAAAATAAAGAATTTTTAGCACAAATTTCCAAAAATGGCAGTGGAAGAAGATTTACTGGAGAATTTTTAAGTAAACATATGCAGGCGAGGTTTGCAGGATTAAAAGATCCCGAAAAGAGAAAAAAAGCATTCAAAAAATTAACTTCAGGAAGCGTTTCAGCCTTTGTAAGCCAGGCTGATTTGATTTTAATTGTATGTGGTAAGAAAAATGTTTGGGACACACCCTATGATACTTCAGCCGCCATAGAAAATATTTTATTAGCAGTAACTGATTTGAACTTAGGTTCCTGCTGGGTAATTGCTCCATGTATTGATGTTAGAGACGAAATGAAAATTAAAGAACATTTTAATATTCCTGATGATGTGAAAGTTGTGAGCATTTTTCCTATAGGCTATCCGTCAAGAATTCCAAATGTTCGCCCGAGAATTGCCTTAGAAGATTTAGTATACAATGAAAACTATGGTAATAATTATTATAAAAAAGAGGAGGCTGAATAGATGGTACCCGAAAAAGATTTTAGAGAAAATTTATTTTTTGAAGCAGTAAGAGAGTTTTGGAACGAACGGGGAAGAGGTGCAAGATATCGCCTAACAACAGTGGGCGTTTCCTTTTTTAAAGACAAAGTAAAATTAGGTAAATCAAGAGAAGAAAATATTGAAAGTTTTAAGAAATATCTAATTGATAATAATTATTGTAAAACCATAGAATTCAATGATGATGAATTTTCGTTTTCAGTTAAAATAAATGATTGTTGTTTGATGAATATTAGAAAGCAATATGAGGATAAAAATATGGAAATTTTAAGCTGTCCTATTGCTAATATGTTTATGTATATTTATGAATTAGAAACAGGCATGTCTCCAGAATTGCTGCCTGTTGAAGTAAATGAGGGGCAGTGTAAATTAACCATGGGAAAAATGGGAACTGATAAAGTAACTGAAGTGGAGTAATAAAATCAAATAATGTATTAGTAAAAAAATTGAAACTGGTCAAAAAGATTTCTAAAAATATATTATTGATTAGTTTCAATAATAAACAATATCAATATATTTATTTACGGTAGATTTAGAGAAAATAAGAAAAGGAGGTATTTTTTGAGAAAAATAATCAATATTATTGGGTTAATTGCCGTTGGATTGCTATGTATCATTAGTATTAGTTTTGCAGATGTCTATCCTGAACACAATATACAATGTGTGGTGGGTTTCCCTCCAGGTGGCCCTACTGACGTAATTGCCCGGGGATCAGTTCCAATTTTACAGGAAATTTTAGGAGTTGGTGTTGCTATTACCAATATGCCGGGTGCCTCTGGAGCAACAGCAGGAAAACATGTTTTAGACCAGCCTGCGAACGGCTACACATTTTATTATGGTTCTGAAATAATGTCAGTTTGGCAAACAATGGGAACAATGGATGTTTCTCCAACCAGAGACTTTGTTCCAGTTAAAATAGTAGCACAGGCAACTCCAGTATTGGCAGTTCCTCCAGATTCTCAATTTAATTCAGCAGAGGAATTTGTAAAGTATGCCCAGGAGCATAAAGGAGAATTAAGACTTGGCACTGCTGGTCCTGGTACAGTTCCACATATTTCCGGTTCATTGTTACAGGAAGTGTTAGGTTGTGAATTTACCTTTGTTCCATATCAGGGTGGCCCACCAGCAATTAATGCAGTTATGGGCTCCCAGGTTGATGCAACTATCGAAATGGTACAGTCCATGGTTTCCGCGCATGAAGGTGGACAATTGAAAATACTGGCTTCCTTTACAAATGATCCAATACCTGGTTTAGAGGAGATACCTCCTATTGGACAAATTTATTCTGAATTGCAAAAAGATTTGCCCTATGGTCCTTATTTTGGCCCTTTTGTTAAGAAAGGAACACCTCAGGAAGTTATTGATACTTTAAAAGAAGCAATGGATAAAGTAATTGAAGATCCTCGTTGGATTGAATACACTGACAATTTCTTCCTGACAAGGGTCAATTACAGCGGAGAAGAAGCTTATGAGTTTTTAGATGCTTGGACCGCAAAAGCAGCCTGGTTACTTTATGATACAGGAGCTGCCCCTAACTCGCCTGAAGAATTTGATATTCTTAGATTAGCTGAATAAAATTTAATACATATATTTATGTTAATATTGAGAAATAGTTAAATAATATAATTTTATTTACATTAAAGGGGGAAATAAAAATATACTTAAAAAAGGGGTGGATTTATGAAAAGAATTAACAGTTTCAATTTAATTTTAATAATTATGGTTGTGCTATTCGTTTTTAGTAGTGTTAGTTTGGCAGAATCTTACCCGGAACACAATATACAGTGTGTTGTGGGATTTTCTCCAGGTGGCCCTACCGATGTTATTGCACGAGGATCAGTTCCTATATTACAAGAAATATTAGGAGTAGGAGTAGCAATTACCAATATGCCAGGAGCAGCAGGAGCAACTGCAGGAAAACATGTTTTAGATCAACCCGCTGATGGTTATACATTCTATTTTGGTTCTGAAATAATGTCAGTTTGGCAAACAATGGGAACAATGGATGTCTCTCCAACCAGAGACTTTGTGCCTGTAAAAATTGTGGCAGAGGCAACTCCTGTTTTAGCAGTTCCTCCTGATTCTCCTTTTAATTCAGCAGAGGAATTTGTAGAGTATGCCCAGGCACATCCAGGAGAATTAAGAATTGGTACTGCCGGACCAGCTTCAGTTCCTCATGTTTCAGGTTTGATGTTAACACAGGAGCTCGGAGCAGAATTTACCTTTGTTCCATATCAGGGTGGTGCACCGGCCATCACAGCAGTTATGGGTTCCCAGGTTGATGCAACTATCGAAATGGTACAGTCCATGGTTTCAGCATATGAGGGCAATCAGTTAAAGATATTAGCTTCATTTACTAATGAACCAATACCTGGGTTGGAAGAGATAATACCAATAGGGCAACTTTATCCTGAATTACAGGAAGAACTTCCATATGGTCCATATTTTGGCCCAATGTTTAAAGCCGGAACTCCACAAGAAGCTATTGATGTTTTAAAAGAAGCAATGGATAAAGTAATTGAAGATCCTCGTTGGATTGAATACACTGACAATTTCTTCCTGACAAGGGTCAATTACAGCGGAGAAGAAGCTTATGAGTATCTGGATAATTGGACTGCAAAAGCAGCATGGTTACTTTATAATTCAGGAGTTGCTCCTAATTCTCCAACACAGTTTGGAATTAAGAATTTAAATCTTTTACGAAAATTAGGAAATTAATAATATTAAAAAGTACATTAAGTTAATTTAATAATATTCCCCCTTTAATGTGATTTTTTTAAATTAAAAAAGTCGTACTTAAGATAAGAAAGAAAGGATGAAGAATTATGGTAAAAGTAGATAAAGAAAAATGTATAGGTTGTGGTATTTGTGTAACAGTATGTCCTGTTGGTGCGATAGCGCTTTCTGAGGGAGAAGAATATGCTGTTATTGATAATGACCAATGTATAGAATGCTATACTTGTATAGAATCATGCCCACAAGAAGCAATTTATAAGGATGAGTAGTAAATATAAAAAAGATTTAATTTGAAAAAAAATCCAAAGAACAGGATGGATTATTATGGTTCAAAATGAGGGAAAAAATACGGTTTATAAGATATTATCGTTGTCTTTTTCTCTACTTATTATAGTTGTGATGTTTTTTGATATTATTAATAAATATAGCCAACAAAATATTAAAATATTTTCTATAGAATCACCAATCTTATTCCCTTTCTTACTTGGCTTACTTTTACTTATAAATTTTATGCTCGAATTAAGGGCTGAAATAAAAAATAGGCCAACTAAAGCAGAAAATATAGTAGAAAAAATGGGAGAAAAGGCTATTGTTGAAAACAAACAAGGAAAAGAAATTTTAACTATTCTTATTTTCACTGCTATTAGCCTGATTTATATGTATATATTGCCTATTTTTCATTTTATTATTGCTACAAGTATCTATATGTTTTTGATTATGTTTATAGCTAATAATAGAGATAATATTCTACAAAGATTGGTAAAATCAGCAATTTGGACAGCAATAACAATTCCAATTATTTATTATATTTTCTATGGAATTTTTGATGTTATTTTACCTTAAACAATGATTGCTTTTTTGGAAAGGAGTATTCCATGCTAATGCTATTATTATATAATTTTGTTGGAACAATTGTTGGGTTGGTTATGGGTGCCATGCCGGGCTTAACTGTTACTATGACAGCTGCATTAATTGTGTCATTAACATTTGGTTGGCAGATGATCGAAGCCCTTGCTTTTATTATAGGTGCTTTTTGTGGAGGAGTTTTGGGAGGAGCATTGTCAGCAATTGCAATCAATATTCCCGGAACTGCTGCTGCAGTGGCAACTACATTTGACGGATTTCCACTAAAAAAGAGAGGAGAGGCAGATACTGCTTTGGGTCTTGCTTTATTCAGCAGTTTAGTCGGAGGATTATTCGGACTCATCTTTTTTCTAATTCTAGGACCCATTATAGGTAAATATGCACTAAAATTTGGTGCACAGGAATATTTTATTTTAACAATTTGGGGGCTAACACTGGTATCTTTGTTAAGTAAAGGTAATTTTAGAAAAGGACTTATCAGCGCCGGTATTGGTATTTTTATCGGCATGATTGGCATGGATCCGGTAACTGGCTTAATGAGATTCACTTTAAATGTTCCACTTCTAAGCGGTGGAATTCATTATGTTGTTGCAATGATTGGGCTATTCGGTATGAAGGAAGTTTTTGTTCAGCTTACCAGCGAAACAGGATTCAAATTAGATATAAAAGGATACAATATTTTAAAACTATTGCCAAATTTTAAATTAATAAAAAAATTAGATTTAAAGTGGCTTATTGCTGCCCCTTTAGGAGCGTTTGTCGGATTACTACCAGGTACAGGTGGTGATATAGGTGCTTTGGTATCATATGGTACTGCGAAGAATATAATAAAAAAACCCAGCAGACCATTTGGCGAAGGTGCCTATGAAGGTGTTATTGTTCCGGAAGTTGCCAATAAAGCCGCAGTTGGTGGGGCGTTAACCACGATGTTAACCCTGGGGATACCTGGTGATTCGGTTACAGCGGTTATATTAGGAGCCTTTTATATTCATGGATTATTACCTGGACCAACATTTATGCTGATTGAAAAAGATTATTTTTATTTAATTGCTCTTTTTGTGGGAACAGGAATGATTTTTGCCTATATAGTAGGAATATTTGGTAGTAATGCTATGATAAAAATGCTAAATCTCCCTAAATGGTATTTAATTGCATTTATCCCAATACTTTGTATTGTAGGTTCGTATGCCTTACAAAATAAAATAACTGATATTCTGTTCATGCTTATTTTCGGGGTAATAGGCTTTATATTAGAAAAATCAAATTATCCGGTTAGTCCGATTATTTTAGGAATTATTTTGGGACCAATGGTAGAAACAAATTTCAGACAGGGATTAATTATAACTGGTAGCTTTCAAAGCATGATTACATCTTTCTTTACCAGACCTTTAGCGTTAGTATTACTGATATTATTTGTAGCTTCTTTCCTTTTGCAAAGTAAAGTGAAAGAATTAGAAAAAAATAAATGATGTTATCTGAATTAATTAAACTAATTTTATGATAAAATAAACATATTAAGTAGAAAGGATTGTGGTATTTATGTATGGATACTGGGGTAAAGTCCTTCGTATAAATCTTACTAAGAGGAGTTACAAGGTAGAAGATATTCCAGAAAGTATATGGAAAAAATTTATAGGCGGTTCCGCATTTGGAGCAAAAATCTTATTAGAGGAAACTCCACCTAAGGTTGATCCATTGTCAGAAGAAAATAAGATAATCTTCGCAGTAGGTATCTGGCAGTCTGCTAAAAATCCTGGCAGTGGTAAATGGAGTGTAGTTACAAAATCACCACTGACAAAAACATTTCTTGATTCATCAGGCGGGGGTAATTTTGCACCAGCCTTAAAACGGTCAGGATATGACGCTCTAATAATCGAAGGAAAAAGTGATTCTCCTGTCAAGGTTATAATCAATAATGAAGATGTAAGGATTGAAGAAGCCGATTCTCTCTGGGGCATGGATGCGATGGATACTTTTGATAGTCTTAAATCCTCACTTGATGATAGACGGTATAGTATAGTTTATATTGGACCCTCCGGGGAAATGGGCCATCCTATTGCCTGCATAGGTTGTGATGGTCATAGTGTAGCCGGTCGTGGAGGAGCTGGTGCAGTAATGGGTTCAAAGAATTTAAAAGCCATTGCTGTTTTAGGTACTAAAGATGTACCTCTGTATAATCCGGAGAAAGTCAAAACAAAAACAGTTGAAATGATGAGAGAATTCTCTAAAAGGGCTGCTGGAAAAAGAAGCACAGGTACAACCGCAGCTCCAATAACTTTTGAAAAAGTTGGCAATTTACCTCTAAAATACTGGTCAGGAGAAACATGGGGTAAAGCGGATATGATTGCCGCTCCCTACTACAATGAAATTTTACATACAAAACCTACCTTCTGTGCAAATTGTCCTTATGGTTGTCACCGTCATATAAAACTGGAAGAACCCAAAGAATATGCAGTCGAAGGAGCGGGACCAGAGTATGAAACCCTTGGTATGATGGGAGGGGCATTTTTGTGCTCCGATCTGCCCGCAATTGCTAAGGCTAATGATATCTGTAATCGAATGGGTATCGATACTATTTCTACCGGTGCCTGGATAAGTTTTTTAGCAGAATGCTATGAAAAGAATTTAATAAGCAAAGAAGATACAGATGGCATTGAAGTTAACTGGGGAGATGGTAAAGTACTTGTTAAGTTAACAGAAAAGATTGCCAAACTTGAAGGAATTGGTCAGTATTTTAAAGAAGGAATTATTGGTGCAGCAAAAAAAATAGGATCTGATAGCATGGAATCAATTGTACATGTTAAAAATATGGATTATCCTGCCCATGATCCCAGGTGTCATTTAGCTGCAGGTTTAAACTACGCGACAGGTACCAGAGGAGCTTGCCATGAAAGGGCTGATGTACAGGGATTCTTTTATCCGGAACTTGGAATGAAAGGGCCAGCCCAGACCATGGACGAAGTTCCGGAATATGTAATGCGCCAGCAGAACATGAGCAGTCTTGCCAATACTTTAAGTGTATGCAAATTTATAATAAGGGTACCAAAACTACAATTATCAGAAATAATCGAAATCCTCAATGCTGCTACCGGTTGGGATTGGAGTATTGAAGATTTGGAAAAAGCCGGAGAACGGGGATTTGTTCTGGAAAGACTGATAAATGTCCGGGATGGTATTACCCGCAAAGATGATATCTTACCTAAAAAGATGACTATTCCGGCAAAGACTGGTCCCAGAGAAGGAAGAGTACCGCTTCCCCACGATAAAGCTCTGGATGAATATTATAAGTTGAGAAACTGGGACAGTAATGGTATTCCTACTGTGAAGGCTCTGAAAGAAGTTGGATTGGAAGAATATAGTAGTTTATTGCAAAGCTAATATGTAAATAACAGAATATAAATATAATAAGCAGGGAAAAATGTATTTTTGTCCCTGCTTATTATATTTATATAGTTTGTTGAATATTTATACAAACAAGATAGGTTAACTAAATATAAAAAAGAAAGATTAAATATATCTTCAATTGATAGTTTAATATAAGAATATTATTAGAATGATTTAGTATTTAGATTGTACTCATTTAAAAAAGATACTGATAAAAGAGCAATCTTTTTATGCAATTTTATCTTCACCTATTGATATATTAGCAAATTAGTATATAAGGTAAAATGAGAAAAATTATTTTCAAATTACCATTCCTCTCTCATTTATTGCTAATTATCTTCATTTTATTGATCAATATTCTTCAAATGAGAAACAATATGTATATATGTGAAAGCTATTTTGCAGATTCCTTTTAATTTACCACTGTTTTTATTTTAAAACTATTTAATAAAAAAACACTTGACAGATAAACTGTTTTGATTTATTGTTTATTTATTATCGATAATCGATAATAAATAATTATGTAAAGAATGAATATCAAGAAGGAAAAAATAAATCGTTGATAGATAATAAAATTAATCACAAAAGATTATCAGAAAATATTGTGGAGTATATTATAAATTGTTTCATAAATAAAACTATTAAACCTGGTGAAAGAGTTGTTGAAAGTAAAATTGCGAAAGATTTAAATACAAGCCAAGGTAGTGTAAGAGAAGCAATTTATAGGTTAAACAACATGGGGTTTATAATAAGTATTCCATATAAAGGAAGTTATATTAGAAATTTTACTTTGGATGAATTGAAAGATTACCAAAAAGTAAGAGGAGAAATAGAATTATTGGCCGTCAGGTGGGCAGTAAAAAAATATCAATGGGAAAATTTTGACTTAGTTTTATTGGAAAAACTATTAAAACAAATGGAAAATTGTCTAAAAGACAAAGATTACTTAGGGAGAACTAATACAACAATTGAATTTCACAGAATTTTGGTTAAGTCCTCAGGTAGTAAATGCTTATTAAAGACATGGGAATCTTTAAATATTCAATATTGGGCTCATGTTTGGAATTATATAGATATTTCAATATTAGAAGGAAGATCTAATTTACATTCACCAATTTATCTTGCAATTAAGAATAAAGATTATAAAGAGTTAAAATTGCTAATTAGAAACCATTTTTATAATTTAAACACATTAATATAAATACAGGTTTAATTATTGTTCATTTTATAAATTATATTAATAAGGGCAAAAAAAGAAAATCAAATAACCAACTTGTTGACTGTCATTTTTTAAAAGCTATTCAGTATAAATATTTTAATACATATAATAAGGTGACAATTATGGGAGGAGAGAAAATTTACGATAAATTGTTTTCACCAGCAAAAATAGGAAGTCTATTAATAAAAAATAGAATTATTATGCCTGCAATGGCTACCAACTTTGCCAGCGAAACAGGAGGATTAACAGAGCATTTAGTTGATTATTATAAAGAAAGAGCCCGAGGAGGAGTAGGTTTAATTATTATTGAGAATACCACAGTTGATTATCCCCTTGGAAGAAATGGAGCAACGCAAATTAGACTTGACCACGACAGATTTATTCCTGGTTTAAGCAGATTAGTTGATGAAATACACGAAAATGGAGCCAAAATTGCAATTCAAATAAATCATTGTGGAGGTTCAACTGATCAGAGCAAGACAGAAGGTTTGCAGCCTGTATCATGTTCTCCAATGCCATGCAAATTAGACGGTGATATTCCTAGAGAATTAACTGTAGATGAAATTCAACTCTTAGTAGAAAAATTCGCACAAGCAGCCTATAGGGCAAAAAAAGCGGGTTTTGATTCAGTAGAAATTCATGGTGGACATGGCTATTTACTTGCACAATTTATGTCAACATATAATAATCAGCGGAAGGATCAATATGGTGGTAACTTAGAAGGTAGAATTCGGTTTCCCTTAGAAGTTATTAAAGAAGTTCGAAAAAAAGTAGGACAAGACTACCCATTAATTTTCCGAATTAGTGCTATAGAGTATGTTAAGAACGGAAGAAAACTGGAAGAAACTATAGAAATTGCTAAAATATTAGAAAAATCAGGTATTAATGCTTTAAATATTACAGTAGCTACTGCATTCAATACTGCCAAGCAGATTGAACCAATCACCTATCCCCAAGGTTGGAGAATTCCATATTCTTCAGCAATAAAAAAAGTGGTTAACATTCCAATTATTACAGTAGGTGTTATCAGAGAACCTGAATTCGCAAACCAAATTATAAAACAGGGAGATGCTGATTTTGTTGCAATCGGGAGGGGGTTGATAGCAGATCCGTTTTGGCCGTTAAAAGCTGCAACTGGAAGAAAAAAAGAGATTTGTAAATGTATTTCCTGCAATGATGGGTGTATTAATAATCGTGGGTATAAAGATTTGCCTATTTGTTGTACAGTGAATCCTGCAGCAGGCAAAGAAAGTAAGTATCTTAATATAGCAAAAACAAAGAGACCAAAAAATATTGTTATTATTGGAGGCGGCCCTGCAGGTATGGAAGCTGCAAGAGTTTCCCGACTAAAAGGACATAATGTAATCTTATTTGAACAAAATAATGAGCTTGGAGGGCAGATGTTATTGGCTGCAAAACCACCTGGTAAGGATAAAATAAGATGGTACATTGATTATTTAACTTATCAAATGCAGATTTTAGATGTTGATATAAAATTAAACTCAACAATTGATAATAGTGAATTTATAAAAAAGTATAATCCAGATATTATAATACTTGCCTGTGGATCAAGGCCAATTTTTCCAAATGTTCCCGGTATAGAGAATTCTGAATTTGTTATTTCTGCACATGAATTATTAAAGCAAAATAAAATGATACAGAATAAGCAAATAGCTGTTATTGGAGGTGGTCTTGTCGGCTGTGAAACAGCAGAATATATAGAAGAAAAAGGTAATAAAGTTACAATTGTAGAAATGTTGGAAAATATTGCTTTAGATGTGAACCCGGTGTATCGAGAAGATATTATTGAACGTTTATATAATAATAGCAATATAAAAATATTAAAGAATACTCTATTAGTAGGAATAAATATAAATAATAATGAGCTGGAACTAAAAAATTGTATTAATGGCAATAATAAGAAAATTATCTGTGATTTTACTGTGTTAGCTTGTGGGGCAAGACCAAATCAAAAATTATATAATATCTTTCAGGATACAAATCAAGATACATATTTAATTGGTGATTGTTATTGCCCTGGTAAAATCCTGGATGCTGTTGCAAGCGGTTCAAGGATAGCCCGTTTATTAGATTAATTTTTTATAAAATATTATTTGTTGCTTTAGCAAATTAAATAAAAATAGAAAGGAATATTATATGGGTAAGTATGATAAGTATTTTGTAAAACCCTTCGATTGGGGAGAAAGAGATCTTGTTCATCATAAGATGAAAGGCGGGGTATCTGATATCGGTCCATTGCATGCCTTTTTGAACAAGAAAATGGTAGAAGGTGCAGATCTAAATGTTTTTGTCCACTACATGGATATTAAGCCCGGAGAGGCACCGGATTATGTTGCAGTCCATACTCATGATGTATCCCAGGCATATGTCTTTCCTACAGAAGGATTAAAGTTTGAGGTGATTTTAGGTGATGAGAAATACACTGTAGACAGCCCTGCTACTGTATTTATTCCACCTGGCTTGAAGCACAACTTAAAAATGTTGGAAGGTAAAGGTATTGAAGTATGTATCTTACGAACAGGCTGGTATGAATAATTTTTATTGTTATCTAAAAATATCAAAAAAATCATTTTGAATTTTAAAAGGAGAAACATATGGGAAAGTATGAAAAATATATTGTAAAACCCTTCGATTGGGGAGAAAGACCATTAATTGGTCATAATCGTAAAGTAATGAATGAATTAGGTCCTCTGATGGCTTTTTTAAATGAGGATATGGTTAAAGATACTGATTTAGATGTATTTATTCATTTTATTGATGTCAAGTCTGAGAATGGTCCGGATTATGTAGAACCACATGTACATGATTTTTCCCAGGCCTACATATTCCCGGAAGAAGGATTGACCTATGAAGTTGAGCTAGATGGCGAGAAATATGTAAAAGACAGTCCTGGTACTGTTTTTATTCCTGCAGGTGTTAAACATACCATTCGTATGATCAAAGGAAAAGGCTTTGAAGTATCCCTTACCAGAACTTCTAAGTATCACTGGGATGAGAGTAAATCATGATGGAGAGAGATATTGCAGGACTTAAATTTGGGAAGAAATGATTCCACTTTTACTTTATTATTCTTTAGATATTAAAATTAGCAACTTATACAGTAAGGGTTAAAAAGTAAATTGTTGGATAAAATTGATTAAAAAAAAGGGGGAATGAATTATTTAATCACTTTTAAAAAGTGATTTACATTGTTATATAAATTTGTAAATATTAAAGGAGAATTAAAATAAAAATGAGAAAAATAAATATACTAATCATATTAGGAGTAGTAGTTGTATGTTTATTGTTGGTTGGGCAGAACATTTCTGCCGAAGAATCATATCCAGAAAAGCCTATTACTATAGTTGTCCCGTGGTCTGTAGGTGGTGTAACTGACTTAACGGTTAGAAGCATTCAACCAATACTCCAGGAAATATTAGATGTCCCTGTTGTGGTTAATAATATGCCTGGTGGTTCAAGTGCTGTTGGTTCGGAGTTTGTTGCTAATGCCAAACCGGATGGTTATACACTTTTGTTTGCTACAAACGAATTAGCCATTTTTCAAGTAATGGGATTATCAGACCTAAGTTTTGATGATTTTAATCCAATAATGATTTTAACTATGGGTTTGCCCTCATTTTGTGTCCATGCTGATTCTCAATGGGAAACAATAGAGGAATTTTTAGAAGATGCTAAAAAAAGACCGGGAGAAATTCTTGCAGCCCATTCCGGTTTAGGTGCAAGCAGTCATATTAATGCTATGATGCTTGGAGCAGCAGGTATCGAAATGAAATTGGTTGGCTATAATGGAGGGGGACCTGCAGTTACAGCAGTCCTCCAAAAAGAAGCTGATGTTACCTTTCAATTATTTACTGAAGTTACGGAATATATTGCTTCTGGTGATTTAAGACTTCTAACTACCTTTACTAATGAGAGGACTGATTTTTATCCAGATGTTCCTGCTCTTGGTGAAGTATTACCAGAAATAAAAAGTTTCCTACCCTGGGGTATTTTTAATTCACCATGTACTCCAAAGGGAACCCCAGATGAAGTGAACGAGGTGCTTGAGAAAGCATTTATTGAGGCAATAAAGGATCCACGCTGGATTAAAACAGTAACAGAAAATGTAAAGGCATTGAATTTAGGATATACAGGCGAGGCAGCAATTGATTTTATAAATAAATGGAGATCTACTACCGGTTGGATGTTATATGAAGGTGGTTTAGCAAAAACTTCTCCAGCTGATTTTGATATTCCTAAACCGTAGTTAGTAATTTATAGATAACAAGTAATTCTATTGCTGTCTTCTTGATATTTATTATATGGACAGCAATAGAATTATAAAATACTATATAATCATTGATCATTGAAAGGTGGAAAAGAGATTGTTTGCTGTTATAATCAAAAAATTAAATAAGAATGAAACTATTATCGGTTTATTTGTTTTTATCATTAGCATTTATATCTATATTGAATCCATTCACCTTCCTGATTTTGGTAAATCTTACGAAAGTCCCGGCTTGTTGCCTGCTTTTATTGCTGTTTGCATGTTTGTTTTGAGTATCTTTTTGATTGCAGAAGAAATAAAGAAAGCTCTCAATTTGATAAAAGAAGAGAATAAGGGATCAGGTGAAGATGCTACCATTAATAGAGAGCCACTTTGGGATCAGAGAATTATTATGGCTATCGTTATTATTATAATCTATATTATTATTTTACCCAACATAAGTTTTTTAGGTGCGTCAATCTTATTTTTATTTGCCATAATGTCATACTTAAAAGCTGGTAATTTCTTTTTAATTAGTATGATTTCATTATTAATTCCTATAGGTATTCAGTATTTATTCGCTAATGTATTTCAGCAGCTAATTCCATAATAAAAGAAGATTAAGAGGATAAAAATGTCAGATTTATTGATTCAAGCAATTAGCCAAGTTTTTGTATTTAAGGTCATTATGTTGATAGGAATTGGTACTGTTAGTGGTATTTTAGTAGGGGCAATACCTGGTTTAACAGTAACAATGGCTACAGCAATTTTAGTTTCCTTTACTTATGGTTGGTCTCTTTTAGAAGCACTTGCTCTAATTATGGGAGTCTTTGTTGGAGGTGTATATGGTGGGTGCCAATCAGCTATTTTAGTAAACATTCCAGGTGCTCCTGCAGCCATTTCAACCGCTTTTGACGGATTTCCATTATCACAAAGAGGGGAAGCAGGAAGAGCCATAGGGATTGCCACTTCCCAATCTTTTTTAGGGGGGTTGATAGGAACAGGTGTTTTAGCAATATTAGCTCCTCCGATTTCCCATTTTGCCTTGCGTTTCGGCTCTTTTGAGTATTTTTTATTAGGGATTTTTGGTTTAACAACTATTAGTCGGCTTGCCAGCAAATCATTAATTAAAGGTCTACTAAGTGCTTGTTTTGGAATATTTATTGCAATGATTGGTGTTGACCCTGTCTATGGTGTTTGTGGACGTTTTACCTATGGAAATACCCAGCTAATGGGAGGAGTTCATTTTGTTGCTGCTCTAATTGGTTTGTTTGGATTATCAGAAGTTTTAGCACAAATCAAATTAGCCCAATTTAAAGCTATTATCCCAAAAGCAGTTGGAGTAATGCCTAAATGGAGTGATATGAAACGATATTTTTCTTTGACTATCCGTTCCTCGTTTATTGGTGTTTTTATTGGTGCCCTTCCGGGGGTAGGTGGTGATATTGCTTCCCTGGTAGCATATGATAATGCCAAAAGAACGGTAAAGAATCCTAGTCGCCCTTTTGGGGAAGGTGCTTATGAGGGTGTAGTTGCCCCGGAAACTGCTAACAATGCCTGTGTAGGTGGAGCTTTGATCCCTGCATTAACTTTAGGGATACCAGGAGATGCAGTAAGTGCTCTTGTTTTAGCATCTTTTTTTCTTCATGGATTAAGACCTGGACCCCTGATGATGGTTCACAACCCAGATTCTTTCTGGGCAATTATTATTATGAGCATTATTGCTAATGTATTCATGTTAATTTTCGGATTATCTTTAAGTAAAGTATTTAGTTATGTGGTGGCGATACCTAAAAATATTCTTATGCCTATCATTGTTGTTTTATGTGTTATTGGCTCTTATGCAATTGAAGGAAATATCTTTCATGTCTGGGCAATGGTATTATTAGGCCTTATCGGCTGGATTATGAGACGTTTTGATTATTCAGTAGGAGCAATGGTTTTAGGTATAATTCTAGGACCTATTATTGATCAGAACTTACGTAGATCCCTGGTACTATCAGAGGGAAACATTATTGCTGCCATTGTTGGCCGGCCAATAAGTCTGGTCTTATTTGTCATTATAATAGTTTTAATTATAAGTGAAATTCCAATAGTAAAATTATTTTGGTATAAAATATTTTCTGGTTTATCTAAAAAAACTCATAGTTAAACTATATATTCATACATGAGGGTAAAACAGAATTAACATGTAAAGATAAAAGATAAGAATTATTCTAATTTAATAATAGATTTAATTGGAGGAATAATGGAAAAAGTAAAAATTGCTGTAGTTGGTCTTTTTCATGGAATGAATCATGTTAG
>Ga0334894_1001481_pt1 | contig 19672 bp, 33 predicted proteins | sample GraSluR3_MG_6_FD_207225 | JGI IMG/M metagenome (GOLD analysis project Ga0334894, IMG submission 207225) | Sludge microbial communities from methane-producing bioreactor in Wageningen University, Netherlands - Granular Sludge_12_05 R3 | ecosystem: Engineered > Bioreactor > Anaerobic >... | reverse complement strand
CAAAACAACATTAACGTCATTGCAGGAAGCGCATATCACACGCTGTACTCAAGTTCAGGAAGACACATAGCAATAAGAAATAAAGGAAATGACCAGGGCGAACTGCATTGCTGTTTCGCAGCGGACGGTGGATCGGGAAAAGATTACGTATACCACGGAAAATCAGTTGATGGTGGGAAAGAATGGACAATAGAACGAATAGACGCCACAACCAATTGCGAACAAATAATGGCAGACATAGTAATAGACAAAAACAATAACATACACTTTGTGTGGGCGGAATCGGACAACGCCGATCCAGCGCACAGACAAATAAAGTACAGGAAACTAAGTTCAGCAGATGAATGGGGTTCGGTAGAAACGGTATCGACTGCAGGAAATCCATATTTCCAAGCAGACCCATGCATACAAGTAAAGAACGATGGAACAACGATAGGAGTGGCATGGGTAGGATGGGGATGGGGAGACCTAGACGCATTTGATTTAGCATATAGAGAACGAACAACAATAGCATGGGGAGCAGAAGAACGCATAACATCAAACGCGGACGCAACGCATGACTACAGAATACCAGCAGTAGATTTCGACTCAGATGATTATCCACACATAGTAGCAGACCATGGAAACTCGCTAGTATGGAACGACTCAAACATGTACTACTGGCAAAAAACCGCAGGGGGATGGCAAGCACCGGAACAGATAAACAATGATGCAGGGGACAACAACCTAACAGAACACAACTCAAATATACTAATAGACGAGAATGATTACATCCACGTAGCATACATAACATCAGAAGCAGGTGGAACACTAGACGTATGTTACAAGAAAAAAGCACGGGGAGGCGCGTGGCCAGCGAAGGAAATAGTAGCTGCGAATGGTGGAACACGACGACATTACGCGCCACAAATACAACTTAATGGTGACGGGAATATATATTGCGTCTACACGATAAAATACAACTCAAATAGCAACTACGCAATAGCGTACAAAACAAAAACGACGAGTTGGCAGTCGGAAACAATGATAAAAACCGGCACGGGGAGACATTTCAAGTATGCACAGATGTTATGGAGCAGGCAACCACTGAGAACAGGAATATATCAATCGCTATCACAACAGTATATGATAGTGATATACACATCAAATCCATCAAATGACGAGTACGTAGGAGACATTGAATTTTATGCAGAACCGACGACTGTTGTGGGAGACATACCAGACACAGTAACCACAGAAACATACCGCACGAAACGCCGGGGGGCGCTATGCAAAACAAAATTCCAGAACAAGGCCGCGCCATCGAAGATATCGTAAACTATATATACGATTATAGACACCATACCGACTATGGCGACCACAGTGCAAGTAACGGTAAAAACAAGAGATAAATTGAAAGGCATGGGGAAGAAAGGGGAATCATACGACGACATAATCAACAAACTGATAGACAGAGCAGAGGGAAAAAAATGAAATGGATCGTGATGATATGGCTGATAACGGGGCTATCAAGCGCAGCCGGTGCAAGCGAATTGTTCACAGACACCGGACCAGAGAGATGGGCGATAGACGAATGGAACAGCACCATAACAACGCAGCAACCATGCAACAATAGCACGGAAATGGACAATATACAAGAAATACTAAACAAGTACTACCTGGCGAGTGACATAGTAGACAGCAAGTTCGACTGCTCGGATATATCGGAAATAATATGGTACGTACTAGAAACAAATGAATATGACTGCAGTGTGGTAGCCAACGCTGGAATCTACGAAGGGAACGAATCATACCACATGTTCGTGTGGGTAAAAGAAAACGACGGTGTAATCGTGGTAGAACCAACGTGGCAAGCCGACCCAAAGAAAAGAATAGGAACGGTACTACGAGACACGACGGAAGACGATACATTCTACCTACACGCATGGGAGTTTGGAGACCCGGCAGAATTCATAGAGATGACAGGATTAACAGGAGATATGATGGGCGTCACAACAGAGACGACGATAACAGACCTACAAATAAGAAGAATATACACTGAAGAAGAACTGGAGCAACATCAGATAGAGATATACAGAATACTACATGGGGATGATTAATACGATAGCAAGATACGCAATAGATTTTATATTTCGTTTCGAAAATGATAACCTGGGTGTAGCAGAACTGGTCCGGACGGGAGACACGGCAAGCTTCTACGTGTTGGTGGACGGAAACAGGCAACCGAGTTGCCTGAAAATACCACCACGAACGGTGCTGGAAATCGAAGGTGTAGAAATATACTTAACACCAACAGCAGGAGACGAAATCCACTACTATAAGCCTCTGGAATATGTACGACTTGAAGTAAACGAGGAAGAAATCGAGAACATAACTTTCAACGAACTGATGGCACCATTCTTCCCTGCAGGCGGAATGTCGGTAGGGAAACCAGCGTTTAGAGACGCGAGCACATGCATAAACATAGGGAAAGCTCTGCTGGCAGGAGGATCATCTGCAACACCAACAATAAAATTGCGAGCAGGGGACGAACTGAGAGTAGTGGTGAAATCACCAAGAGCGATACGCGGGGGAGTTACAATTGATGAAAACCTGTTTGTACGGGTACATGTATGCACTGCCGACGAAACAGACCTGGCAACAAAATACCCGGACGGATTCATCGACCAGAGCATACCAGGTTACCCCAAACGCGTTCCAGCAACAGTAGAAGAATGGATTCAGTGTCACGGCGGAAGAGAAGTCAAAATGCCGTGGGTTGAAAGATACATAACGTACGCCAAAAACTGCAAAGACACCGAACCACACATACCATACGTGATGTCAAAACGGATGCAAACCGTCGACGAAAGCTGGATGAGCCTGGAATGGGAAGTGAAAAACGGCGACATCGTACAACTAGCACACATAGGTGTATCGGAAGACGAAACCAACTTCTACCACTCACCACCAAACATATCGTACATCAAAGTGCCACACTACCCGGAAGAGCTACTCGTGTTCCCAAACACCCCATACCAGCAACTGTCCAAATACCCATTTCCGTTATCGCACACGCTAGACCCAATCTACGGCGGGCCAGGGGAGCTATCAATACCAGTAACGCTGTACAACGAAAACGAGAGTATCACAATACGAGACAGAGGAACCGCAGCGACGGGGTGGTCAACGACAGAGGTAGGATTCATTGTAGGAGTATGGGGGCTTCGATATAAACTCTACTAAAATATCATTATGCATGATAGTCCGCAACGAAGAGGAGACGTTGCCAACCGCATTGGCAAGCGCGAAAACACTGGCGGACGAAATAGTAATCGTGGACACAGGATCAGAGGACGACACAATAACCGTGGCAAAATCACTCGGTGCGAAGGTGATAGAAGGCGGAGACCGGATGCACAAGGGCGAATCGCGCAACATAGCAGCAGACAACGCAACGGGAGACTGGATCGTAGTGCTAGATGCAGACGAAACGATCCGCGATCCGGCCAGACTGAGAGACCACATAGAGAACACCGACGCAAATGCAGTATTCATAAAAATGTCAGACGGGACGAGAAAATGGCATCAGATGAGAGCGTACAGAAAAGGAAAATGTGAATACCGATACAGGGCACACGAAGTGCCAGTTTGCCGCGGGAAAGCAGACTATACTGAATTTATATTCGACCACCACCAACCGACCGGAAGGTGGCCATGGAAACTAACTTACACAATGGACAGACTGCTGCTGGACGTCGCGGAGAACCCAACCGACCCAAGACCACTATTCTACTTAGGACGGCAATACTCGTACTTGAAAGAATATCACAAGGCAATAGAAACGCTAAAAAAATACCTGGATGTGGCACCGACCGGATTCGACGCGCAAGATGCATGTTTGACACTAGCGGCATGTTTTGATGCGCTAGGAGACGAAGCAGCGAGCATAGAAAGCATATACAGAGCATGCGTCGCACAGCCGAGAAACAGGTGGCAATGGTACTTACTAGGTTCAAAATACTACAAGAACGGAGCATACGACCTGGCGACAGGGATGTTAAAAATCGCGCTCGAGATCAAAAAAGAGGTCGGATACGAAAGAACAAACGAAGTAGACATACTAGACTTACTCGCGCGATGCTTGTGGAAGCTACACCGATTCGAAGAGGGCGCAGGATTCGCAGAGATGGCCGTAGACCAACGACCGCACGACAAACGACTACTAACCAACCTAGACTGGTTCAAGTCCAAACTGGGCGACATGGACGCGTTCTACAGAGTGTACGGACCAAACGCACACACCAACCAACCGAGACACGAGATAATTGCGTCGTTGGTAGAAGGGCCACGTATATTAGACATCGGGTGCGGGACAGGGGATCTACTACTTCTACTAGAGGGAGATGTACACGGAACGGACGTGTCTGCAACTGCATTGGGAATGGCAAGAATCCGGGGAGTAGAAGCAACATTGCATCATACAGAAGAAGTGCCAACCGGACCCTGGGACACGATCATAATATCGGAGGTATTAAAACACATAGACGACACAAAAATGGTTTCAGCGGCGCTGAAAGAACTAAATCATGGAGGGAAATTAATAGTTTCCGTGCCAAACAGAAACCGAGTCCCAGACCCGAACCACGTGAGAGAGTACACCGAAGAATCACTACTAGAGTTGCTGGGTGGTGGAGAAATAATTCCGTGGGAAGACTCATATAGAATACTAGCAATAAAGAGGAAGTAGATGGCATACGACCCAAGAGTGGTGGCCAGGCGAGAAGAACTGCTTGGAAAGAGACACAATCTGACAGCCGCCGCAAACCCAACGGTTGCAGACGACGAAGTAGACCACTACAGGGCGGGGTCCGTATGGTTTAACCAACTGACAACCCAAATTTTCATGTGCCTGGACGCAACAGAGGGAGCTGCGGTCTGGGAAGATTTGACCGAACAAGGACCGACGGGACCAACGGGACCAACAGGACGAACTGGTCCAACCGGGGGGGTAACTGGATCAACTGGCCCGACCGGAGCCACGGGACCGACAGGTCCAACTGGAGCTACGGGACCAACCGGTCAAACCGGTCCTACAGGACCGACACAGGCGGGTCCAACTGGTCATACGGGACCGACGGGACCAACTGGTCATACGGGACCGACGGGACCAACTGGTCATACGGGACCGACGGGACCAACCGGTCAAACCGGTCCTACAGGACCGACACAGGCGGGTCCAACTGGTCATACGGGACCGACGGGACCAACCGGTCAAACCGGTCCTACGGGACCGACACAGGCGGGTCCAACTGGTCATACGGGACCAACGGGACCAACAGGTGCAACGGGACCAACAGGTCCAACGGGGCCAACAGGTCCAACAGGAGTGACCGGCAGCACAGGACATACTGGACCAACAGGACACACCGGCCCAACCGGACCGACGCAAGCTGGCCCAACAGGTCCACAAGGCGACACAGGTCCAACCGGACCGACAGGCAACACAGGTCCAACGGGACCAACACAAGCCGGACCAACTGGAGCTACAGGACCGACAGGTCCAACCGGACAGACAGGCGACACCGGCCCAACTGGTCCAACTGGTCATACGGGAACCACAGGACCAACCGGACCAGCCGGCATTTCGTATCGGTACGTTCTTTTCTTGCCTCAGAGCTTTGGATACCCGGCGACTAACCCGGCTGAGCTGATCGAATGGGTCGGAACGAACACCACCCGACAGGAAGCTCGATTCGACGACACGACCGAGGAATTTGTGACAGGTGGATTCCCCGTTCCAGCTGATTACGATTCATCTGGGACGATCACCATAATGGTGATTGGAAGAAGTCTCACCGCTGCTGCCTCGAAGAACGTGGCGTTTACGTTCCGACACCTTCCATTAGCCGATTCTGAGGCGATGGATGCTGCTTATACGTCGTCTGCGTCCGGTAATTCTGCTACTGACGCAACTCAGGGGGATCTCGAAGTTCATTCTTGGACTGTAGGGACGCCGGGATGGGCGGAGGGCGACTGGGTCGATTTCAAGCTGAGCCGGAATCCATCGGCAACGAACGATCTGACGGGTGACTGGTGCTTGAGGGCGATGGTTCTGAAGATTCCGGTAACGGGGTGATTGAATGAGAAATGAAAAGTCATTGGTGGAGATGGGCCGCGAATCGATGATATCTTCAGAGGTCATCTCGCCGGAAGATATCAACAAGCTCGACGCGATCCAAGATTCGCTGATGCTGTCGGTGGACACTCGGACGATCTGGCGGACTCAGGTGGAGGCCGAAGTCTCGGTCCTCAACGATCTGAAACACCCAACTCCAGCAGCCAAGTTCCATCAAGCCGCAAAAGAACAGGTAGTGTTTTTTGACAACTTACATCACCTAAGTTTCGATTATCGGCGCAAGTTGCTAGATCTAGAAGAGATTGACCAGAAAATAGCCGATGCCGAACCAGGATCGATTGAAGCCCGCCGTCTGGAGATTGACCACGAGGAAGCGATCTATATGCTGGCGGTCATGCAACATGAGGGCCGGGAACGGGTGCGAGAGATCGTGATGTGGGAGGAGATCAAACAAAAGTGTTTGAAGGCTGACCCCACAATTCACCCCGAAGATAAAAATGCAGACCAACTAAGGGGGTTTACTCTTCGATATATTCGCGAATTACCGGCTGCCTTTAGATCAACGACAGATCCGGGTTCCGCCAACAATATCATCGGCCAGGCCGCGTCTGGTTTAGCGGAATGCGACCGACTCAGAATAGATCTGGGGGTAGAAGGGCGGGCGGCAAAACGTCTTTTGGAAAAACATAAGGTGATAATGTGACCGAATGGACCGCTGGCGGCAATCTCGGAACCGCGAGGAGATACCTTGCCGGAGGAGGCGATTCTTCCAATGCAATTTGTATGGGGGGTTATACCGACAGCAATTCCAACGTCACTGAAGAATATAATGGGTCATCGTGGTCTGCTGGCGGCAATCTCGGAACCGCGAGGAGATACCTTGCCGGAGGCGGTGATTCTTCCAATGCAATTTGTATGGGGGGTTATACCAGCAGAAATTCCAACGTCACTGAAGAATATAATGGGTCATCGTGGTCTGCTGGCGGCAGGCTCAGAACCGCGAGGAGAAACCTTGCCGGAGGAGGCGATTCTTCCAATGCAATTTGTATGGGGGGTTATACCGACAGCAATTCCAACGTCACTGAAGAATATAATGGGTCATCGTGGTCTGCTGGCGGCAGGCTCGGAACCGCGAGGAGAAACCTTGCCGGAGGAGGCGATTCTTCCAATGCAATTTGTATGGGGGGTTATACCAGCAGAAATTCCAACGTCACTGAAGAATATAATGGGTCATCGTGGTCTGCTGGCGGCAATCTCGGAACCACGAGGACCGAGCTTGCCGGAGGAGGCGATTCTTCCAATGCAATTTGTATGGGGGGTTATACCGACAGCAATTCCAACGTCACTGAAAAATATAATGGGTCATCGTGGTCTGCTGGCGGCAATCTCGGAACCGCGAGGAAATACCTTGCCGGAGGAGGCGATTCTTCCAATGCAATTTGTATGGGGGGTTATACCGACAGCAATTCCAACGTCACTGAAGAGTACATCGCCGAAACCGTTGGGGGCGGAGCAATATGGATGTAATCAATATCGATACAAACAAAATATTTTTTAGTGAACACACACCCGATACAGAATATGAATCGTTGCCTTGGGTTAAACTCCAGGATATCGATTTTTCGGGAATCTGCATCGATCCATCGACCACCGAAGGAAAAACGGCCCTACGACGAGTAGCACGCGGGTCTTACGTGATCGAGAACTTGGTCGCCCGATGGAAGACCGAAGAGGAGTTGTACGATCTCGAAGCCGCCAGATCGGAGAAGATGAAACAGCTCCATCTCCGAGTGCTGGAGGTTGTCCGGGACAGGGCAGGGGCGCAAGTAGGCGAGCCGTGGCGAGGGCTGCTAGAAGAGATTTCCGGTGATCAGGTGGCCATCTTCGGATCGCTTACGGGGTTATGTTACCTCCTCGGAAAAACGATCTCCACTAATGATTTCAAGACGGCATACGTAGATCTCAAGGGTCAGATCGAGGCGGCGACCACGAAAGAAGAACTGGACGCCATAGTGATACCGTGAAGCGATGTGGGCGCACCTTAGCGCCCGATCCTCGCCCCGCAGTGGACGCAGTGGTGGGGGTCTTTTTGGAGGACGTATAACAGATATATTCCTCCGAACAGATACCATACCTTGCTATTCTTTTTTACCAGCACAGTTTCCCGTTCACATCTAGGACATATAATTTCTATCACCTCAATATCAGCATAGCGATAGCCGTTGCCAATAGGATGACGACGGCGGCGTTCATCCCTCCACCACCCCGCCTTCGATGTCGATTATGTCCGGGGAGTCTCGCATCTCGGCGGAATCATAAAGGCCCCCCAGTTGCTCGGGGAGAGCTTCGCGTAGGGCTCCGACGAGGGCGCATTTTCGGCACATGACACCCGGCATTTTGAGCCAGTTTGCTTGTTTCTTATCGAACTCCTCGCGGCGGATCGTGTACTTGAACGGCACCTCGCGCCCCTCGAGGTAGACCACTGCCCACCCTCCGATCAGGTCTTCGCCCTTCGCAAAGAAGGTTCCCTCCCTCTCTGTCGTTTCGTCCCCCCTCTGGACGATCACACCCGCCCGGAAGTACCGGAACTCTGGCGTCTCGGCTGCGCGACGAGTGAAGGCGTCTTTTCCGGTGACGATCTGCGCTTTGTCCTTTTCGTTGTACTTGATCAAGTAGACTTCCGATAGGAAGGGGTTAAGGCCTCTGCCGGCATCAGGTTTTTTTCCTCCACCATCGAGATTGTCCCATCGGCCCACTTGACTCGGACCCCTCCAGGACGACAGATGAAGAGTATCTTTACATTTTCCCAGGCCGCGAAGGTCACTCCCTGGATGTGGTGATAGACCTTGACCCGCATTGTGTCGCCTTCTTTCACGCCATCACCTCGCGCCGGGGTCTCCGGCTCCCTTCTTCGGCGCGTCTCCCAATCTTGTGCCCCTCCCGGCGATCTCCACCAGGATCATCGCCACCAGATTATCCCTCGCTCCTCTGGCGTTGCCCACCGCCGCGTGGTGCTGGACGGTGGCGGCATAGGCGGCGACGAGGTTGCGGCGGGGGATCATTTCTCCTCCCTCTCCAGGCCGTCCAGGATGTACTCCCTGGCGACCTCTGACATGGGTTTCCCCTTCCCTCTCGCCACGGCCTCAAGCTCAGCCCTCACATACGGCGTGAGCTTCACCGCGACGCCATCTGTCAGTCTTTCAGACATGCCACCATCTATCTATCTGATCATATATCTATCTATCTTTCCCTCTATCTTAACAACAAACTATTTATCATCATAGGATAAGCTTAGTCCATCGGATCGGGCGCGGCGCGATAAGCTCCCTCTTCGCCGTAGCTCGATTCGCGTTCGGCCTCGATGTCCATTATGCTGGACCAAGCTCTGATAAACGCCGGGGCCGACAAACTCATATTGATGGAGCGCCATAGAATGCCCTCCTTTACCTGGCGGCTCGGAGATGCCAACCGGGCCGCCTCATCTCTCTCTCTTTTCTTCGACCGTTATCTTTATATCCTATATGGTACTATGTGGTACTATGTCGAAAGAGTCAGTAATGCGACTTAGGCGCGTCGAGAAGAGAATCGACGAGGCCAGGGCGAGATACGATAGGACGGGTGAGCTCTGCGATCTGGCAGTGCTTCGGGAAGAGATCAAGAGGCACCGAGCCCTTCAGGGCATACCCTACGAGGCACCGTGAGGAGATGAAGGAGATGAAAAAAACAAAACCTCAATGTTATAGATGTGGTTACATTGTGGGGTTGCATTGGCACTTGAACCAGTGGGTATGTAACCACTGCATCGATGAATTGGGAATCCGGAGAGAAATCAAAAAGGAGGCACCGTGATGCCAGCCCAAAAACGACCGTACGTCTCACCCGAGACGGCGGCACAGCTCGCCGATCTCAGGAGGCGGATGAGCGCCACCGAGGGGCGAACTGTGACCACGGATGAGGTGGTCTCCAGGATGCTGGCAGGGTCGGTCTACATCGCCCCATGCGACCATGGACAACGACGGATCACGGTATCGATCTACATTGATGAGGCGCGGTTTTTGGGGGCCGCCGATCCCGAGAAGGAGGCGCGGCGAGCGATGATCGAGTATCTGGAGGACTTCGAATGATATTACAGGGCGATTGCCTGGCGCGTCTTGCGGAGATCCCGGACGAGTCGGTTCACTGTGTGGTGACGAGTCCGCCTTATTTTGGACTTGCTTCAGCGACGATGAACGATTGCCTCGGGCGGGTGCTGGATCTCGCCGAAGCGATGAGGGACGGGGGCGCGTGAGGATGAGAACCCCGATATTTGTATCGTGGTTGAAATACCAGTGGCGGATGCGAAGAGCGAAGACCGTCGCCGGGGCGCTCCTCGCCGAGCTAGATTACATCAATGCACACCTCTCAAAGCTTCAGCGCCGGAAGATGGGCGACATTAACATGATGAGGATGACCGACCTCTTCCACCGGCGGAACTTCCTGATGACGTATTTAGGCCCGTCGGATTGTGAGGAGTGAGGCACGTGCCGAGTGTATATTTAGCAGGTAAAATGTTTGTCCGGGGAACGGGCCATGATGTAGAGCCGATCCCCTGGCGCGATTTGTTCTTTAACTCGACCCCGCCGGACCTGAACTCAAACTATCTGCCCGGCGAATATCAGAGCCCCACACACCTATCAGAATCTGAGATCGAGTACGCTACACAGACGAAAGGGCGATACCCCATTCGTAAGAATGCAATTGACTTACTAGCCTATACGACGAAACCGCAGGATTTCGGTCCGGCTGACAGAGTTAAATTTGATTACGTCGGCCCGTTTTTTTGGGGAAGGACTCGGATGGGGTGCTATCAGCACGGGGTGCTAATGGGGGTATGCGGGGGCGCGAAATGTGAATTTGGTATGTGGGAGCCCCACGGCGGCGGGTGCATAGGATCGTCCTCGGATTATTCATCGCCATTTTTCGATTATTACATCGGCGAGCACTCGTCCGATCCCGCCCCGCAACGCCCGTGGATCTATGGATGTCCGGAACCTACCCTCGACACGGTGATGAAGAGATCTTTAGAGGCCATTCAAACGGCAGACCTTGTGATAGGAGTAATCGATTCCCCCGACTGCTACGGCACCCTATACGAATTGGCATATGCTGCTGGATTAGGTAAAAAAATTCACGTCGCGCATAACAAATTCGCGTGTTCGAGGGACATGTGGTTCCCATTGAGCGCATTAGGCAGTATCGAGTCGGGAGACGTCGCCGACTGCGTTAAGGCTTTAAAGAACCGCCCGGCCAATCTGTGGTCTGGTGTGGAGGAGGCCGAGCCCAGTTCGGAGGGGGGGTGTTATCTTTATGTGATAAAATCGGGCGACTCTGCCTATAAGGTCGGGATATCTGGGAACCCTATAACACGCCTCAATCAGCTTCAAACTGGGAACCATAATCGCCTATCGCTTATGTTGCAGCAGCCGTTCAAGACGAAAGCCGAAGCGCAACGGATGGAGGCCAAGATCCACGCCAAAATCAGAGCTTATAATTCCGCTGGCGAGTGGTTTAAGATCTCATCGGGTATCCTTGGAGCCATAGTCTTTGAGTGTCTGGAGGAGTAAGCCTTGGTACTGGCGGACGATACCATTAAGGCCGCCATCGAGGAAGACCGATGGATAGGATTTTCGGCCTACCTTCCCCCCTGCATCGAGGGCGTCTGGGAAGAGGGGGCAATCGAAGAGACGGGGCGATCATGTCGGCTTATAGCCCTGTATTTCAAGGGGATCATCGATCAGCTCTTCAAGGGCGAAGGGACCGCCGAGACGCCGTTCGCGTCGTGGCTTGAGGACGAGATCGGCGGCGGGACCGAGAACCTCCAGCGGTTCCTCGACTGGAACGACCGATGCAAGAAGCCCCTGTCGAAAAAGGAGATCATCGGGATAGTTTACCGGGTGATCGACAGCCCCCGGACATGTCCGACCTGTAAAGAGTTGAGGTCGGTTGCCGGGACGGGGATATATTGCGAGGAGGAGGACTGTCGCCGGGCGAAGAAGGCCCCGAAGGTTCCCGGAACCGAGCCGGAGCCGGAGGAGAAGACGCCCGAAGAGATCAGGACGACGGCTGAAAAGATTTTGAGGGAGGGGACCCCGCTTGACCTGATCGTAGATAGCTGCGAGCGGTTCGTTTTGGGGGCGAAGGACGCCATCAAAAAGCTTGTCTGCTGTCAGATGGTCCAGATGGTCCCGTCGTCGCGGGGCCTTCACCCGAAGCTATCAGGTGAGAGCGGAACCGGGAAAACCTGGTGCGTTAAGGTTTTCCTCCACCATCTCCCGGAAGACGCCTACATCGCCGGAGGGCTCACCCCCAAGGCCCTTGCGTATCATGACCTTGGAAACCGCCTCTTCATTCTGTTGGATGACTACGTGCCTAATGAGGATTTGGACACGATCATAAAACAAACGTCATCTAATTTTCATAAGCCGTATATCCACCGGACGGTAAAAAAACAAGAGGCCGCAACCCTCAAAATAGGGTCGGAGATGACATGGTGCGTGACGTCGGTGGACGCATCTCAGGACATCCAGGTGCTCAACCGCCAGATACCCCTGAATACCGACGACTCTCAAGACCTGACCGCGAAGGTAAACGGGTTTACGATATCGTCTTATGGTGAGGGCGTGGGGGAGCTATACGTCGATGACACGGTGATCTTGTGCCGTGAAATATTCCGCCAGTTGAGAGAGCTGGAAGAGATCAAGGTGCGAATACCCTTCGCCGACCGGATCGAATGGCTTGATAACACGAACCGCCGCAATCCGTCGATATTTATGGACCTGTTAGTGGGCGTGACGGCGTTGCATTGCTTTCAACGGGATCAAGACGAGGAGGGGTTCTATTTGGCGACGGAGGGGGATTTTAAATGCGCCAGGGAACTATTTTCAGAGGGCGTCGATGTGGAGGAGATGATCAATCGGCTCACGAAAAAGGAACGCCAGTTCGCGGAGATGCTGATCGCCTATCCCCTGGGATTGACCCGAAAAGAACTCTCCGAAAAGCTCGGCGTTTCCCCGGCGCGTATCTCCCAGATCGCGCGGGGAACGAAGGGCGACGGGGGCCTGATGCAGAAGCTTCCTGGCTTCGATCTGGTGAATGTCACAAACCGGATCACTGAAGATCAGACCGAAAGCATTCAGGTATATCGGCTTGGGTGTTTTGACCGGCTGGCGGGATTCGATGATGTGGTTAGGCTGAGTAAGGAGCCGGTTAGGGAGAAAGCTAACTCAAAAATCGGTAAGGGGAGTAGTAGTATAGGTAATAGTAAGTATAGTAAGTATATAATGACTAAGAAACCCTTACTAGGAGATGGTAAGATTCTCTCTATTACTCATTCTCCGGAAAAGGCTAACTCACCTAACTCCGCTAGCGGGAACCGCCTTACCGACGATTTACCGGCCCAAAATGAGCCTAACTCCCTAACTCAACTTCTCGCCACCTACGCTCGCAAGGGCGAGCCGATCCGGACGAGGGAACACCCCGACTACGACGAGCTTGAGATGCTGGAAGCGATGGACGAGGGAGGATGGACGGAGAAGCGCGGTGTCTGGTGGCCGCCGACGGAAGAGACGAGATGAAGATCATGATGGTAATGGAAGATATCCCGGAGTTCGTCGGGCTTGACGAGAAGGTCTGGAAGCTGAGGCGGGGTGACATGGTGAGCGTGGACCCCGGCCTCCCCTTCAGGCAGGCAAAGATTCTGATCAACCGAGGAAAAGCAAAGTGGGTAGGTGATTGAACCATGATAGATCCCGTAGAACATTGGTGGCTGGATGCGTGAGGAGAAAAAAGACTATGGTGATATTCCAATTGACTGAGAAGGCGTCGATCAACCTGGACACTGAATATGTCCGGGGGGCTCTGAAACTATGATAGAGATGCTCTGGAGGTGGTCATGATGGCGATTATTATCGACGAGATTTTTATATTCGGAATAATAACTATGATCGCTGGTATTTGGCTGGCGATTGAACGTGGCCCGGATCGGTTGTCCGATACCGAAGTTTGGCTGTGGCTGTGTGGAGTGATCTCCGGTATAGGATTGGGCGCGCTGGTAGCCTGGCGGTGGTGTTGATGCCCCGGATCAGAGGGACCAACCGGGGCATCCTCGGGGCGATGCGACGAATCGATGACTGGGATGCTTTCGAGCGGCACAAGGCCGCCACAGCATACTGGTATTGGCAGGCGTCAAGCGGGGCTTATCCGGCTCTAGACGGGGCGATACCGTGAGCCAGACGCGTGTGCTGGCGGTATGGCCCGTTGGCGAGGATAGGACTGTGTTCGATCTATCGGAGGCCTTGGGAGACATGTCTCCGAATGTGGTCCATCAGCGGATTAGAGCACTGAGACGGTGGGGGCAGGTTGTGCTGGTGGGGTCGGTTTGGTGTAAGGCCCCGCGCGGTGGATCGCCGAGGGCAATTTATCGGAGGCTGTGGTGATGCGAGGCATAAGTATGATCGCCCGCGCCGTCAAAGTCCGGGGCCTTGCGCCGTTCATCCTGGCGGTCCCAGTGGATAACGACGATAGGTGGAAAATATGGGAGAGGAGATGATGCAAGTGAAGTCGGATTTGGTGATGGTGTGCGAGCTAGGAGCAGTCTTGATTTCGGTGATTGTAGCATGGTTGGTGGGATTGACATTTGGGTCTATCGTGGATGTTGGAATCGTTGTAGCGTTTGTGGTGATTGTGATAAATATCGTCATGTGTATTGCAGCAACGATGGGCAAAGAATGGGCAGTGTACCCGGAGAAGAAACTGGTGATTACCGTGGGGATAGAGTGATGGGACCGGAAGAAACCACATACAGGGAAGGTTACATAGACGGAGCGATAGCGGCGTCGATTGGTTTTGTGCTTGGCTAGGTGGTGATTTAGTTGTTCCTAATATAGTGTTTTTTGCTAGTGTTTTTTTTTATTCATTATTCATTTGTTATTTCATTATTGTTTTGGAGAAAGGGGTGGTGGTGGTGGTGGTTTGTGCTGGCTGGTTGTCGGTGTTTGGTGTGGTGTGTGGTTTGTGTGTTTGCTGGTGGCGTGCCTGGTGTCTTTGCTGTAGGTGAGTTTGATGCGATGTTTATGAGAGTGTTCCCTTCCTGCACCACGAAAGAATAGGTGGTGGTGGTGTGGTTGTTGCGCTGTCGTCGGTCGGTGGTTGGTTGTGGTTGTGGTTTCTCGAGGTTGTGGTTGTGGCGTTCCGCCTTGGTTTGGATCCATGGACGGATTATCCCTGGCGCTTTCAGCGCGGTCCCAGAAATGGTCGTACAGCCGTTTTTACTGACCAGGGGTATACATGTTCAGCCCCCGACCCGAAAGTCCGTGAGACGGGCTGTACGGGCATCCTCAGCGATTTAGAACGGGTTCTACCCTCGAGACACCCACGCGCCTTCGGCGCGGGCGAAAAGGTTATACGGTACAAGGCTGTATGGAACATGCTTCACTAAGAGCATGGTTCCATTGGGCGGTGTTGCAGCACCGCCATCTTTCCTTTTACAACCCGAAAACTATATACGCTGCCAAGGCGTAACAGGGTAACTGTCCCTATAGAGGGGTATGTCTCGTCCTACGGGGGTTCCATGACGCTACAGTTCACTTCACTCCTTTACCCTAGCGTAGAACCCCCCACATCACCTCTTCTGCGCGCGCTAAATTATCCATCGACGCACAGGCGTGGCCAGGGGCCACCGGCGCTTCGCGCCGGACGTGTGTAACAGATATAATGATGAAATGAAAAATGAAAAAAAAACACTAGCAAAAAGCGCTATATTAGCAAACGGAATATCCCCCAGAAACCAACAGAATAACCAAAACCGTTACCAGTCACCCAAAATCAATTTAAACACCCCTCAGAGCCGTTTTAATCGACCCAAAAAAGAAAAGGTACAAAGATATGGCTACGCCAGCGATCTGCCGGGAGACGTGCTCCTGGAGACTTTAGAATCGATCCTATCACCAAGAGTACCTAGTTTCAACCATGGCTTTCTGGATAGCTTCGATCATCTCGTCGCCGTACACCGTCAACGACTCCAATCCAACAGTGATATCGACTAGCTTGGAGTTTTTGTTATTCGACGATATCAGAACGCGGCCTTTCTCGCCATTCTCCAGTTCTCGCACATCAACACTGCATCCACATTGTATTTTACGTGACATTCTACCTCTCCATCGGATTCACCGGAACCAACCTGATCGTTCTAGCCAGATCCCAATCGTAGTGATAAACGTGCAACGAGTCAGAAGTGTCTATCACCCGGACAATCTTGCACCCGTTTGGTTCGACGATCTCCCTGTTGATCATCTCCACGATCGCGACCACGTTCGCTTGCCACGCCATCACGTCTCTGCTCCGGAACTCGATCCGGACATCGACTGACCGATTACCAACATAACGCACACTGATCCGTTGCAGACACGGGCAGTCTTTCATCCCAGGATCAATGTCTGGTCGCCACGTGATAGCCTGACACTGGTTAGACGTGACTTCGGTGACCACCTGACGAGCAAGACAACCAAACATTGCAGCTATCTGGTCGACCGGAACCACGAACCGTTCCAGATACAAGTAAGCGAACTTGTCTTTCTCTGGCCGCGTCAGATACTCAGCAAGAAATTCTCTGGTGAACTCTTTCCTGTACTCCTCGAGCCTCCTACCACCAAACGGATAATCAGGATGGGTCTCCCCCCGGAGTATCTGGTCGATCGCGTGCCCAGTCATCTCGATCATCTGGACAGAATCGTACGCTTTTTTCTTCTCGTCGCCGAACACCAAAAGGTGTTTACCCTCCATCACGAGCCAACACGCTTTGGCCCACGCGTTGTGGAAGTCTGTCTCACTAATCTGAATTATCGGAGATAGTTTCATTCGATCGACTCGATAATCAACCTCTTCTGGTCGTCCATTCTCATCTGCACCTTTTCGCCGACGTTCACGTTCTTGCACCAGAACTTCGGCAGCGTAACAACTTTTGCACCGACGTGCGTTTCGGTTACCGCTCTTTTTCCGAACTCGAGCATGGACTTTAGTTCGATGTTTTCTCTTATGAAGTTTCCGGTTACAAGATAGGTCAACTTCTCCGGCCTAAAGACCGGGGTTTTACGCCCCTCTCCGCACCCCATTCCTATAAAGTTTCTGGTTAACAGGCTGCCTTTGCCATAGGCATCACACGCTGGAAGAAGCTTTTCGCTCTCCCCGCTGCGGCGGGGCCCCCAAGGAGCGAAAGCATCTTCCGCGTGTTTCCCAAAATTGGGCATAGAATAATTTCAAAGTAAAAGGAGTTGTTACGAAATGGATATTGAAGCACTCAAGTCGCAGCGGTTGTCCGCAGCCCTGAACGCTATAGCGATAGCCCGAAACGTCACACCGGACCAGGTGTGGGAGATTTCCGGTCGCAACGAAAATGTGGTATTCGCAACTTGGGCACGCGTTCGACGCGAGAACAATGCACGCGCAAACGTGAAACCGCGCTCGACCCTTGTAGTCCCGATAAAACCGCAGCGCCGAAACTGGGAAGAGTTCCCACCGACGCCTCAGGAACAGAAATACCTGGAAAACCGGGAGTACTGGTCACTGATCGAGTCTCGTGTTTCTCTGGAACTTGAACCGCTTCCGACCGAGCGCGAGGGTCACAGATTCGACCCTCGTTAAGACGTTTTGGGATGATTAAGATGCCTAATTACAAAGGGTGTCCGTTCTGTGGTGACATAGATACCGACGTGCTGATCAAGTACGATGGGATGACGTGGTACGCCCACGAAGAGTGCTGCAAGCACCATAACAACGTCAGAATGGTGAGGAAACTACGTGACTGAAATGGTTCGTTTCAATATTTCAGTTTTCGACGGTCTGTCGGAATCAGGCAGTGTCGTTCTCAAGATGAACGGTAGAACGTTCTACGTTCCACAAAAGTTCGTAGAACTGAAAAACGGATTCGTCTGGGTAGACGCCTGGTTCTGGAAACAGGCTCGCCGAGAAACCCAAAAGACGGTCAAAGTGAAGCTTGCAAAACCGGATTGGTGGTAGAAGTCAACTACCCCACCCTAAAGGATGGGGTCTCCGGCGCTGGGGTGTTAAGATGAAATTCAGCACTTTCGCAACAGTTTTCTTTCTCGGGTGTGCAGCACTCGAACTACACGGGGTCTGCCTCTGCTGGCAGAGCTTCTGGTTCGGTGTTGGGATGTGTGGCTTTGCCACGATTGGTTGTGGATGCCTTGCAACGATTGCATGGAGGTTGGATTAAAATGTACACAGTTGACAGATCGGTGGTCCTGTTAGCGACAGACGCCTTGAAAGAACGGATCCGACGTTTAGCAGAAGAGTACACTGGTGGAACGATGGATTTTGAATGCATGCTTGGTGAAGTAACACCTCTCGCGGTACAGCTGGATGAACTGACTAAAATGTTGGATGAGGAGGAATAAACCATGATCAAGATAGCAACGTACGACATTTTCCTTGGCTGGAACTCAAGAAATGAGCAAAATCTGACCGACCGCATCATCCAACGATGTGATTTTGGTGACGTGTTTGCGTCAGCAAACGTTGGCGCAACCGAGAATCACTATATCGTGTTCGTTGACGATGTTGCATTCCTAGTGATGGTGGACTATCTGACACCATCGGGATCCGGACGAATCTACCGTCTTGATGGTGATCTGCCCGATGATTGGAACACTACAACAATCGCCGACCGCGCAGAACAAGAGGTTATGGAGTGGTTTGAAACCAGGGCTTACAATGACCACGTACCTGGTGAGGAGTACTGTTATTGATCGCGTGCTTCTTTGCGAGTGCCCCCGCACACCGCAACAAGGACGCGCATAACGATGTGCACCCGCAATTCGTCGGGAGGGCGCTCTCCGCTCCGCCCGTCCACCGCCATGACGCATTGAATAGGTGACATGCTCGGCACCCCGGATCATCGGATCGGGGACACGCCACGAGGAGGGGGTGGAGATTGCAACAAAGACACAAAAATCATTTAAACAGTAAACGGGGTTCAGCCCCATTGTTGGTAACACCTGATATTGCCCAGAAAACGGAACGCGCTAAATAATACGCAAAACCCTGAAATCAACCGCCGCCCAAGACGGTTGACAGGAGTTGAAGAAAATGAAACAGATAGAAGTTGAAAATATTGTCGCCCCTGGCATCTGGGCGGACATTGAGGTCAGAATCCTTGACCTCTGGGAACCGAAAAGCGATCGCATTGACCAGGTTGGTCTAGCAGAAGATAAGACTGGCGCGATCAAGTTCGTCAAATGGGCGAACGTGACAGGAATACCTGAACTTGAAAAGGGTGAAAGATACCTTTTCAAGAACGTCGTAAGTGACGAATACCAGGGACGGTTCAGCATCAAGCTGACCACCCGATCGAAGGTGGTGCAAATCTGATGACAGACATCGACGAGATCTTGGCCCTGGCGCCGCCAGGGTTTGATGTACAGAAATGGATCGAAGAACGAATACGTGCTGACCTACCACGCGCTATGCGGGCGTATATGCGAGGTGCTAAAAATGTTGGAC
>Ga0334894_1001465_pt1 | contig 19845 bp, 19 predicted proteins | sample GraSluR3_MG_6_FD_207225 | JGI IMG/M metagenome (GOLD analysis project Ga0334894, IMG submission 207225) | Sludge microbial communities from methane-producing bioreactor in Wageningen University, Netherlands - Granular Sludge_12_05 R3 | ecosystem: Engineered > Bioreactor > Anaerobic >... | reverse complement strand
CTCTAATGGCAGAAGCAAAGACAACAAAGCCATCGAAATGGTGGCTACTCCAAATCCTGTTAGCTCAGGTATAATACCAGCTAAAAAAACAATTAAAGCTAAAAATAAGTATTCAATATTCATAAGTTAATTTTATAAGAAAAAAATATAAACTACAAATTAATTTAATAATAAAAATATCAAATTTATTACTTTAAAGATGCAAAAAACACAGAAAAATTTTCTGTGTTTTATTGACACGGGCAGTAGAAATTTCGCCTCAATCGCTCGCAGTCGCTCGCTCTTTCGTTACAAAGGGATTGTGCCCGGAGCTCAATTGGAGCTTCGTCCAACACTCGCTGCATTGTCGTCCTACTGAGCACCGACTAGCTCACTTCAACCCTCCTATTCAATCCCACCTCGTTTCGCTTGAATAAATAAAATACAGAACAAAGTTCTGTATTTTTATTTACCGCACCCCGTATGGGTTCAGCACCGTTCTTTCAAGGGCTTTCGGGGTCTTTCTGAGATAGTTTTGACGGTGTGCGGGTCGAGCTAAATTGGGACAAATAGGACAGTAGAAACGAGGTTATTTTAAGCTAATTTGACAGATATTAACTTTCGTAGCATAAACTATAATTTAAATTTAACCTTTAATAAACACACATCTCTTTTATTAAATTTCTTTTCAAGATTATCCAATATTTTTTTCTCCGTTTCCGGCGTCCAATATATTTTTAATTTTTCTTTTGCTCTTGTAATAGCTGTATAAAAAATATTATGCGAAATCATTTCCTCAGTTTCATCAGTGATAACAACTTTAACTGAATCGTATTCAAGGCCCTGTGCTTTATGCATTGAAACAGCGTAGGCCACCTGAAAAGGCACCACAGCGCTTGAATAGTCATCGTCCTCATCAGTGTTCTTAAGCTTGTTTACGCAAAACCTAATTACAGATTTACCATCAGCAGACTCCCCTAACAACTCCAATCCATCATACCCCATGACATGCAACTCGTTTATAGATTTATCGATTTCAATATCAAACTGTATTTTGTCATCAAAAACTTCTATGCCTAATATCTTCCCCTTAAGATTATTGTGAATTAAGGGCTTAAATCTATATGATTCATTAAATAACACGGGATCATTAATTTTGTAAGTATGAATGCCCCACTGATAAGGCTTATTTGCATTATTGCCCTGCAAAAATCTATTTATATTATTTATTCCATATAAACCATCATAATTTAAGCATAAAATAATCTCATCATCATCCGAACTCTCAAATATAGTTTCGTCCAAACGTGTTGAGTAATTATGATTTTCTAAATGTTCAAGAATATTATCTTCAATATTTCTAACCTTCTCCCACAAAGTAAGCAAATCGCTATTCTTTGTGCGATACGGTTTTGTAAGCTCAAACACTGAAGTTTTTGGAAGAAACGATCTTGCTATCCCAAACCAGTTGCCAAATAGTATTGACTCTATTTGATAATCATCTCCAACCAGAACTAGTAATTTAAAGGATGCTTTTTTTAATACGCTAAGCATGTCTGAATTACTGACTGTACTACACTCGTCAATAACCAACAAATCAAAATCAGTATCAGTCTTACTATGCAAAAAACCTGATATGGTTTGAAACCGAGAATTTCCAACACTAATTCTTCTCTCAAGATTATTAACTGCGGGATTGGTATTTGCTAGATAAAGTTTACTTTCATCTTTATAAAAATTTGAAATATGATTTATTAATTTTGTCTTTCCAGTTCCAGCAGAACCATATATCATTCCGACAAATGAATTAGCAAATATCTCTTTCAAGATATTTTTCTTTTCATCGCAATCTACCCCATGATCATCTGTTTGTAGCCACGACTCAATTGAATTTGAATAATTTTTAATTCCAAAATTTGATAAATCCTTTAATTTTTCTATTATATTCAAAGTATCATCTTCATACTCTTTTATGTAGATATACTCTTTAAATTTTTCAAGCTTACGATTTGAATGACCTCCCCATAATTTACCATTATACGTGGAAATCTTACCGTCAATATCATCAATTCCTTCGAGTTCTTTTAACGGCGTATATAATTGGCCTCTTTGCTCCGTATTATTTTTAATAAGTCTTGCAAAAAACTCATATTCTCGATCTGTTGAATCTATGCAGTCAATTAAATCAGAAATTTTCGCACAGTGCCCAACCGGCATACTATTGAACGGCATATCGTCAAAAGGAATGCATCCCCATTGAAGATTTAAATTTGATAATTTCCTGCAAGTATTATTACTATACTGAGATTTAATAATTTTATTGTTTAATTTGTATAATAAATATCTTAAAATATTATTCCCCGGAGAATTTGCTTTTATTATTTCACGGCTTTTATCTAAAATATCAAAAAAATGTTTAGCTTTTGCATTTTTTAGTACAGCATTTTTGAAACGTTGATAATGTTCATCAGAGAATTCAAGAACCTCGACTAAATTCAACCCAGTTTTGGTTAAAAGAGACATTAACGCGCCAGATTCGGCTGAACTGTCTGATAAATTTGAATGTTCGCCAAAAACATCTGCAAAATGGTTAAGTTCGCAAGGGCGAATTGAAACTTTCCAATCATCAATTATTTGGATCGGCATCTTTTTGCCAAAAACTTCTATAACGTCATTACTTACAATAAGTCTCACTGAATAATTTGGCAATATTTCTAATTTTGTAAATGCAATCACCCTATCAAACTTACTCGTATCATCAATCGCTGTCGTAAAAGTAACTTCATAATATACCTCGCTATTCACAAAAAATGGTTTTATTTTTCTAATATAATATCTGTCATCATAAGCGCTTCTTTCCCTCTTAGCTGTAGGCTGATTAATTTTTTCAACAATTTTTTCATAATATTCTTGAAGCGCACGGTCCGTTTTAAGCGGAAACTTATTAATATTTTCTAAAACATCAAAATCATATTCTTTTTTTAAAAAAATTTTTATTTTAAGTAGGTATTCATAATATTTTAACATTAATCTTTCAGATCTTTCTTCATCTGGCAAATAATGAGAAACTGTTTGTTGTAAAAATTTATGAAATCTTCTTAAAAACTGCAAATCTGCTCTTGTGTAAATATATGGCTCTGCTTTATTTTTAAAAATGTCATAACTATATTCACCTTCGCCAGACGTCTTCACTGCAATAGCCTCAACAAACGTTCTTAATTTAGTTAAAATATTTTGAGAAAAAAAACCTCGTTCATCTGGTTTCAAGTTTCCGATAATTTTAGATATAGCATTAGAAGATATTTTAATTTGTTCATCTGTTTTTCTCATTTTTATAGACAATCACTTAATCTTTTATTATTTATAGTCGTAACCACAAAAATTAACTAAGAAAGTATTTGCGACTTAACAATATCGTCTGATGATTTGCCGTTATTATCTTTAACTTCTAACTCTAACTTTTCTTTCAAATACTTCATCTTATAACCCCACTCTGTTTGTAATATATCGCTCCACTTTCTAACATAAATTTTATATTTACCCTCGCCAATATTAAAAGTTAAACCACGATCTTTTTCCCCATGGGTAGACGATGATTCAATTTTCTCGGAAATATAATCGTCGTAATCATTGCCTATTAAATAAAATTCCCAACTTTGATTGCCTCCATTGCAAACAGATTCTCCTTTTATCTTTTTATAATATTCCTCAATCTGATCATACTCTTTTTTTCCAAGCTTAACTGACGGTCGCTTAATTTCTACTACAATATTTTTCTGTAGCTTTTCACTCAATTCTTCAGTTCTTGTTAAAAATAAATCAACCTCTTTTCTCGATTTTGTGGCAATGTCAGGATTATCGATGCTAAGTATTTCTTTAGCATAGTCGTACAGAGTCTTTTTTAACGCACCTTCAGTATGCCTAAACAATCTAAATTGTTCACCAAAAATCCAAAAATTATTATTAAGGACTTTTTGAAGATGATTAACCTCTAGGGTTTCTTTTTCATTAATAAATAATAAACTCTCCAAATCACCAATTGCCTGCAATCTCAGATCTATCTCTTTAATCGTTCTAACAACGCACGACAATGATGTTCTCTGCAGAATATCAAGCAAATCGGCTTTTTCATCTTCGGTCAAAGCTTGCAACTGTTCTAAAATTATCCGAACCAAATTATTATCCTGGACAGAAACTAATCCAGCAAAAGTTGCGCACATAAACTTTTGTTCTTTTTTGTCTCTACCAACAAATAAAGAAGGTGCTATTACATAAATTGCTTTTAATAAATCTTCATAAGCCTTTTCATCAAAAATTCCAAATTCATGAATATCTGGCAAAATCTTATCTTCTTTAAACTGAGAGATTAATGCATTTGATTGTTTCTCTAAATATGGCTTTCTCAATCCAACTAATTTCTCCTTAATTGCATTTTTTATTTTTCTTTTTACTCTTTTTTGATCCTTATCTCCAAAATCAAGCTGATTATCAATGTCCTCACTAGAGTCATCTATCTCAAACAGGTTGGATTTAACATACACAGAATGCCAAAATGAATCACTTTTTTTATTCATGCCAGTCGATTCAACGAAATATTCAAGTCCGCTATCTTCGTTTATAAAATAAAAACTACACCACTCTGTTGGCTTATCTTTCCATAATACAATCTCTGCTGAAAATTTGTCTGTTAAATATTTAGAAATTTCTTCATCAAAATCACTCTTGTGTAAAAGCTTACTCTCTTTAACGTTAGAGGCTATATCAATTTTTTCATTATTAATCTTAATGCTAAATCCCGGATTTTCTTTTAAAAACCAACAAAATTCTAAGATCAATTCTTTAATTAATTTATCTTCATTAAAAAAAATATTATTAAAATGAGATTGAAGTCCTTTAAAAATAATTTTCGTACCAACAGCAGGGGCAGAAGGATCGTCTACCGGATTAACTTCCGTATCATGAGTTAATACTAACTTTTGCCCGGCACTTAATATTTCTAACTTTTCGGAAACCCAAATAAAAACATACCTACCTCGCCCGTATCTTCCCCTTGGCAGACTCTTGTGCTTATTAACTGCTACCCCCTTACTAGATGACAAAAATGTTTTTGTATTCTGTTCTTTTTTAAAATCCCACCCCAAACCATCATCCTCAACAATAAGATTATCAATACTCCCCATCCCTGACTTAGGCAACTCAAAACCTATGCTTACTTCCTTCGCTCCAGCATCAAAAGAATTCCATATATATTCATAAAGACAACTAAATGGCTTATCTTTATAGCCAGCCAGTTCAGTTTTTAATGAGTCTATCGTTAATTGCAATTCGTTATTTGCCATATTATTTATTAAACGTTTCGATTATCCTTTTTCCTGTAATTAAAGAATAATCATCTAATGAAAATTTTTCAATAGGCACTAGCCCCATACCGAGACACTGTAGAGTTCTATGTAAATATCCAAGAAATGAACCGGCGTAACGAAACCTTCTAATACAGGCTTCAATATGTTCTGTTTTTAATTCATTGTATCCTTTCCAATTATATAAGCTTTTATCAAACTCAAACCATTGATCAACTAAATTTTCAAGTAAGCTTACAATTTTTTTCCTGGCTAGTAAATTTCCCTTTTGAGACAATCTAACCAATCTAATACTTATCCAATCGCAGATAATGCGATCATTTTTATCTATTTGACCCAAGAAAGTATAAATTTTGTCTTTGTAAAAATTTAAAATGATATTTAATTCTTCCTGGTCTTCATATAATTTAACATCTGCCTTTTTCATTCTTCTCATCCATAATCGCTGATTACATCTTTCTAGCCTTGAAACAACCAAATCCCAATCCGGACCGCCAAATTCAGTATTAATATTTTTAACTACGAATTCATATGATATCTTGCAACGATTTTTTATCAGTTGAGGATTAAATTTATCTGGTTGTTTTTTATTCAGTGAACGATTAATATTAATAACCGCCTGATTAAAGTTCATTCAACTATTACTTTTTCTTGTAATTTGTATTGTCGCTTTTTTTACGATTTTCTTCCCAGTGCAATGGTTGAATATTGCTATCCTGTTCTGATCCGCCTTTTGATTTAGGATATTTATGATCTAACTCCCAACCATATTCACCTTCTGTCCCGTAAGAACCAAATCGGATTTTATTATCATACTTATCTTTTCTCCAAACGTCAGAATCCTTTCCGCGTATTGGTTTTGCCTCCTCCCAGGCGTCTTTAATTTGTTGTTTTGTTGCCATAGTTTTATTGTTTATTATTAAAATTATCAATGTAATATTGGGCACTATAATTCATTTGGTCTTCTTGTTTATTTCGAAATAATTTATAAAACCAATCTGGAATAAATATACACGATTCTCTATGCCTAAATATTTCGTCCTGGATTGATCTCAATAAAATCGACGCTTTAATTTCATCGAAAAGTAATTTTTTGTCGTCTAAAAGTTTTTCTATTTTATTTTTAAGATTTAAAATTCTTTTTATAGAATTGGATTGTGATATTGCATAATTAATTATCACTTCATAAAAAGGAAGCATTGGAAACAAGAAAAATACCGAATTTGCCAAATTTTTTCCAAAAACAAATAAAACTAAAGTTAGCAACACAATAAAAAATATAATTGACCAAAATAATTTTTTCCTCAAGTTAACATCCCACCAAATATTTATCCTTTGGCAAATCGCGATAGCAACAGGCATGTCTACGTCAGCTATACATTTTGGATACCAATCATAAAGATTATCCAGATTTTTATTTTTTTTCTTATAATTGTCCGCACAACTAATTATTTTTTCTTCATCAACTTTTGAATCAGCTACAACGTCGTTCCACGAAATGCCAAATAGATCAATATCAAACATTTCCTGAATTTTTGCAGCGCTACTTCTATCATCTGATTCATAACGTCTCAGAAATAATAAATCAAAAATAAAATAAAAAATAGCAAATAAAGCTACATAAAATTGTATTTCCGTAAATTTTATCATTAAAATAGGGGCACAAATTGCAATAAATAACGAAATCAACAAACGTACTATAAACAATGCTTTTGCTTTCGAGTACAAATATCTTTGTGCAGATAACCTATTTATTTGGTTTTGCTCATTTTGTTTTGTGGCAATGTTATTCATAAACATTATTTATAATAAGATGGAAATTTTCCATCAAATAATAGGTTCCACCAATAAAAAGCATCACTAATATCTCCTTTCTCTTCTGCCTCCCTTGCCTTACAAACTCTTGTATATGCGGTATTAAGCTTTGATAGTGCATCTGCTTTAGCAATTTCAGATTTACAAGGGACTATAGAACCAGGAATTCCAGCAGGATTATTCATGGATGCTAAATCTATGTTAATCAAACGAGAAAATATATTTTTTATATCAATGGAATAAACAATTGACTTCTCTTCGCTGGCATACTTTGCCACTCTCATCTCTAAATAAAAAGAAAGTACGGGTACATTGTTATAAAATTTCCACGCCTTAATAAATCTAATTAACGGTTTTACCTTAAAACTTAATTCTGAATTTATTTTTGTAACATAATCATTTTGAGCTTTAGGGCTAGACCTCATCCAGCCACCATCACCATCTGGTATATCATAAATATTAACGTTATTTTCTGTCTTAATAAAATCAACTGGAATAATCTCTGTTGTTTCAGATTTAGCGGTGCCAAATGGAACAACCACAGCAGGGCTACTTATGTGTATTCCCTTAGTAGTCGAAAATCTTTCTTCCAAAGCTTCTTTAACTTGCCTTAAAGTTGTCAAAGAATTTTCTTTTAAGTTTACTCTCGGGATTCCAGCAAAATAATCAGTATCGCTATAGCTAGCAACATTTGTGCCATTACCAATCGACCCGGTTCTAAAAAATCTATCCATGCCAAAATTACTTTTAAGACAAGCTTCGATTGAAGCTCTATGACTTTTTACCGCATCTGATTCTGTTTTTATAAGTTTGAGCTTATCGTTAAAATCACTAAAGCCCTCTTCAATTGTTCTGGGCATATACTTAAATTAATTTTTTATAACTCTTACCACAACACCATTAACCATATAGCCGGAATCATTTATATCATCTTCATGCAAAACTATCGGCGGAATATCCGAGGTTGATTCGGAAACCAATCTTATTTCCTTTTTCTGGTCATCCTTATAGAATCTTTTGAAATTAGCTGCACTATCGATTATTGATAGGACGTACTCCCCATTATTTGGATTTTTCTTACTGCAATCGACTATCACATAATCGCCTTCATCGATACTATCACCCTTGATATCTGCTTTATTCAAAGAATTACCGATAGCTTTTATAGCCATCAGATTATCCGGCGTCGATACGTTTAACGATTTCTGCGATATTTTAACAAAACCTTGAATCTTCTGTTCCGCCAACTCTGTCGCCAAACCGCAATTAGCCGCACCAAGCACCGGAATATTGAAAAAATTATCCACGGCAAAAGCTTTTCGTTTGGCGGGTTTCTTAGTTTTAGTCTTCGGATCGTAATACAGCCAGCCCTCGGATTCTATCTTTTTCAAATAATAAATAATTGTCTGTGGATTCTTAATTTCAAGCTGTCTAGCCACCTCCCGATAGCCGATACTTGGAATATCATTATTCTTCGCATATTTCAGTATTTTCTTAAAATTTTCGTTCATAAAATACAATTTTTTTGGTTAATAAAATGGTTTATAAATACGTTTATATATTAGCACAGGAAAATTAGTTTGTAAAGGTGTTTTATTTACACCATTGACAGATAATAAACACCGGGGTAAAATACAATTATAAAATAATTAACCAAACTAATATGAGCGAACCAACTACTACTTATGAGGGCTACACTTTCAATGGCCCCTTCTCTATCAATACTAGCTTCAATACTGTCGCCGGTATTTATCTTATTACTACCCTGCAGGGTACTATTGTCGATGTTGGGGAAACGGAAAATCTTAAAGAAAGAATTCCTAACCACGAAAGACGTGATTGTTGGGCAAAAAATAATGGAGTTAATTTATATTTTCATCACGAAAATAACCAAGAACAAAGATTAAAAAAAGAAAAATTTTTTAGAATAAAGGGTAACCCTGCTTGTGGGGTTAAATAATATTTAATAATTAACAAGACCGAACTTATTATTCAGGAACGGCATAAAAATATGATCTAAACAGAAGAATAATCTACAATTTAAAGCGAAGCTAATTTAAAAATTGAAATAAAAAATAATTAGCTTATCAAACGCTAAAAATTTTAAGGCGAAGAAAAACCTTGCACTAATCAAGGTCTATAGTTCTTTGGCTGTAAAATTTTTAGCTTTTTTATTTTACTAACTAAAAATTTTATGAAAAACAATAATCTAAAAATCGAACAAATAGATATTTCCCTACTTAAACCAGCGGAATACAACCCCAGGCGTCTAACAATTAAACAAGAAGAAACCCTCACTAAAAGTATTGAGAAATATAAATTACTCGACCCTATTATAGTTAACAATTACAAAGATCGAGAAAATATTGTCATCTCAGGCCATCAGCGACTAAAAATAGCCAAGAAGCTTGGATACAAAGAAGTTCCTGTGGTTTTCGTTAGTCTACCCATTGAAAAAGAGAAAGAGCTTAACTTGTTTATGAACAAGGCTCAAGGAGAGTGGGATTTAGAGCTACTTAAACAATTTGATATTGAAATGCTTCTTGATACCGGTTTTGATGATTCTGACCTCTCAGCTATTTGGGATGGGTGTCTAGAGACTGATGATGATAATTTTCAAGTTGAGAAAGAACTTGCCAAAATAAAAAAGACAAACATCAAGCTCGGCGATATGTTTCAATTAGGTAATAGTTTTCTTATCTGCGCTAACTCTACTAATCAAGAATCTATTAAAAGATTAATGGGTAAAGAAAAGGTTAATATGATTTATTCCGATCCGCCTTACAACATCGGTGTAGATTACTCTAAAGGAATTGGTAAAAGCAGAAACTACGGCGGAAAGGTTGATGACAAAAAAAGTAAAACTGAATACCGAGAGTTTATTAAAAAAACAATTGTTAATGGCTTGGCTGTGAGCAATAAAGACTTGCACTGTTTCTATTACTGCGATCCGCTTTCAATCGGAATGATGCAGAGTTTATACGAAGAACTAGGGATTACTAATAAGCGAGTGGCCCTCTGGATTAAGAATAATCAAAACGCCACTCCTCAGGTCGCCTTTAACCGAATGTACGAACCAATAGTTTATGGTGTCATCAATAAGCCTTATTTATCAGGCATTAAAAACACTAGCGAAATAATGAATAGAGAGATTGAAAATGGCAACCGAACCATTGATGATATCTTAGACATAATTGATATCTGGCTAGTTAAAAGATTGCCCGCTACACAATATGAACATCCAACTGAAAAAAGCCCAACACTTCATGAGAAGGCTCTAAGAAGATGCACAAAAGTTAATGATGTTGTACTTGATCTATTCGGCGGATCAGGTTCTACCTTAATAGCCTGTGAGCAACTTAAGCGCCGATGCTATACAGCAGAGATAAACCCTATCTTCTGCCAACTTATAATTAATCGTTTTGAAAAATATGCTAACACCAAAGCCAAAAAACTTAATTAACCAAGGAAACATCTTCCAGCTCGGCAATCATTTTCTTGCTTGCGGCGATGCCAAAGACAAAAAACTTAGCAGTAAATTAATTAATAAGAATAAAATTAAAGCGATAATCAGTGACCCACCCTACTCTATTGATTATGTCCAAAGCAAGGCCGGTTTCAAACAGAAGATTGCCAAGCCTAAAGATATAATTGGCGACCAATTCCAAAGTGAAGATGATTATCGAAAATTTACTAAAGACTGGTTAGATTGCGCTCTGCCATATCTTGAACGTAAAAATTCCATCTATATCTTTAACTGCGACAAGATGATATTTGCCTTGAAACAAGGCATGGAAGATGCTGGACTTTATTTTTCTCAGCTTCTTATTTGGATAAAAAGCCATTCAGTAGTCGGGCGGAAAGATTATCTACCTCAGCATGAACTAATCGCCTACGGCTGGAAAGGAACGCATGATTTTTTAAAGGCCAAAGACAAGAGCGTGTTGTTTGCTCCGAAACCAAACAAAAGCACACTTCACCCAACGATGAAACCAGTTTCCCTTCTTCGAAAAATTATTCTCAACTGCACTAATATCAATGACTTTATCTATGATTCTTTTGGTGGATCTGGTTCTCTATTAATTGCCGCTGAACAAACTAAGCGCCGATGTTTAATGATTGAGCTTGACCCGGAATACTGTCAGACAATAATTAACCGTTTTGAAAAGTTAACAGGAATAGAAGCTAAAAAACTAAATTAAAAATGTATGAATAATAAACTTATTAAAAAAACTGAATCTAGCCGGATAATTGCCCGGCTGGAAAAAGGCAAAGAAGTACTCTTAGAACAACTTCTAAAAACACCTATTGTTCAAATAGCTTGTGAAAAAACTGGTATCGCTAGAAGCACTTATTATCGCTGGTTAGACGACGATGATGAATTTAATAATAAGATTAAAGAAGCTATCCGCAAAGGCAAGTCACTGATTAATGATATGGCGGAATCAAAACTAATTTCAGCGATTCAAAATGGAAACACCACAGCCATTATCTATTGGTTAAAGAATAATCATAAGGGCTATGTAGAGCGCAAACCAATATTCCAAGATGATATAATTGAACCTGTTCAAATGATGATTACTACCTACGACCCAAAGTATTATGATGAGGATAGAAAAGTTGTTTCTAACCACGAAGATGAGGCAAGCAAAGCAACGACAAACCAAAAATGTCTAAACCAATCCAATCAAATTAAAATAGAAACCTATAAAGATGAAGAAGAAGATGATGATGATGAGGAGGAGGAGGAGGAGAACGATGATGACTATGATGATTAATTTATTTCATTAATTGCGCTTTTGAAGCCCATCCTTCTTGTTCTCCGCTTCTAACTTTAAATAATTCATTACCATCCTCATTGTCGTAATCTACTATCTCTAACTCAATATTATCGCAAGCTGGAAGTTTAAAAATAACAGAATCACGTTTTATAGTACTCCAAAAATTAACTTCCTTATTCTGCCAATAATCTGCATTTTCTGGATCAAGTAAACAAGAATTTAATTTTAACATTCTGCCAATATATTCACTTTGCACTTGTGGTTCTGGCGAAAGATTAGCCTCCTCACTGTTTCCAGTAAGATCCGCCAAAGTGCCAATAATGGCAACGAATAAAATAAACCCCAAGATGCCAGTCAGTATAATGTGTCTACTGAACCAGCTTTTTTGTTTTTGGTCGTTCATAGTTTTGTAGGATAGGTTTTTAAAATTGTTGCTGATTTGGGAAACAAAAAAGGTCCCCCGAAACAGCTGATAGCCCCTCTCGGAACTATCACTACCCCCTTTCGAGGGTAGACCTATCCTACAAGTACTGGTCGGAAGACCGTCTTTATGTAGGATAGGATTTGCGACCATATCTTATGAAATCATAAGGGTTAGGTCATTAAATTGTTATTTTTAATATAACTTAGAAACCCCTAAAAGTAAAGTTAAGTTACCAACAGTTTACCTACTTCAAGGGTCTGGACTTCCTTTGTGGGTCGCGTCATTAATGTGCTTGTAATACGTAAATTTAATGATTATGCAACAACAAGCACAAATAGCCACCAACGTCGCTTATGGGCAAATTAGGGCGAGTTTAGAGCCCCAAGCGGCACCCTTGCGATACTGTTTATACGCTCGAAAATCAACTGAAGAAGACGAAAGACAAGCCCTTTCCATAGACTCACAAATCAACGAAATGATCCAGTTGGCCCAAAGAGATAACCTGACAATTATTGATATCAAAAAGGAATCTCACTCCGCCAAAAGCTCTGGCGGACGGCCTGTCTTTAATGAATTACTCACCGATATTAAACTAGGCAAATTTAACGCTATCCTTACTTGGGCACCGGATAGGGTTAGTCGTAACGCTGGAGATTTAGGTACAGTGGTTGATTTGATGGACCAAGGACAACTTAAAGAAATACGAACCAACGGCCAAGTATTTAAAAATTCACCGAATGAAAAATTCCTGCTCATGATTCTCTGCTCGCAGGCAAAACTAGAAAACGATAACAAAGGAATAAATGTAAAACGAGGCTTGAGAGCTAAATGTGATTTAGGAATCAGGCCGGGGCACTGCCCTCTTGGCTATCTAAATGAGAAGTTGGCTGTTAGAGGTAAAAGCCGAGTATTGTTAGACCCCGAAAGAGCGCCAATAATCAAGCAAGTCTTTGAGAGAGTTGGTAACGATGCCATTTCTGGACGAGAAGTATATCGCTGGCTAAGAGATGACATTAAATTCACAACCCGGACTGGCAAAAGATTAACGCTCAGCGGATTATACAGACTACTAGGCATGACCTTCTATTATGGCGAATTTGAATTCCCTACCGGATCAGGCAACTGGTACAAAGGAAGCCATGAGCCATTAATAGACAAAGAGCTTTTTGAAAAAGCTAGAACTAATTTATTATCAGCACCAAAAGAAAAATACGGTTTAAAAGAATTTCAATTCACCAAGCTAATTAAATGCGGCAATTGCGGTGGTGGAATTACGGCTGAAGAAAAAATTAAAAGACTCTCTGACGGGAGTCTTAAAAAGTATGTATATTATCGCTGCACTAGACACATCAATACCGACTGCCGAGAGCCATTTATCAGAGAGGAAGAATTGATCAACCAAATCGTGGCAATGGCTGATAAACTAGAATTCAAAGATAAAGTGATACAGGACAAAATTAGCGAAGAAATAAAAAGATTCAGTATGATGGCCTCGGCTATATCGGGTGGAGACCTTAATATCAAATCCAAAATTAAAGAAAAGGGTGCTGATATCAAAGCTTACATTAGATATGTTTTAGAGCACGGAAAGATTGGAGAGAAAAGAGAGATATTAAACAATATAAAAAATGATTTAATACTAAAGAACAAAAAGATAATTATTTCTTAATAATGAAATAATTATTCTGCATAAAAACTAAATCATTTTCTAAATCCATTAAACTTTTAATAATCTTTTTGGCTTGTTTAGTTTCTAAGTTTTGTCTAATCAAAGAAATGACCGTAGCTAAAGTTCCAAAATAATCATTGTTTTCAATATGAAATTTTATCGATTTCCTACTCATTTAATTAATAATATACTTACCACTTTTTAAACCATTTGCGATTAATTTTGCGCATTGATTATAAATTTTTCCAGCACTACCCTTTATTGGATCATCCTTAATACTTACTAATTTATCTTTTATTGATTGCTCTAATCCTTTAATATCATCTATGGTTTTTATTTCTACGTTAGGCTCATGCCTCAATAAAAACCATTCCTTGTCATCTGATTTATGTCTATCTAGATACTCAACATCATCTCTTGTTGTTTTTAAAAACAAATAATAAAACTTTTTATCATAAAAATAATACTTAGTAAGATACATCTCACCAACTGCAATATGCCCAGCCCTTTGCGACCCATCTGTAAAATTTCTCTTCATTCTGCCGGCATATTTTATAACATAATCATCTTTAATAATTGTTGACCGCTTCTCAGCAAAAACACTCCAACTATTTTTATAGGTTTTTTTAAATTTTTCTAAAAATATTTTATATGTTTTTTCTAAATATTCATCTAAATATTTAATCAACCTTTTTTTATCATTATATAGATCTAAAATTTCTTTAATAACATTTAAATCCTGAATAACCAAATAATAGCCATTTTCTTTCTTTGAGGCATTATATGCCATACCATATAAATCTTCTTGCATTTTGTCTGATCCAGGCCTTAAATAATATATTCCAATTAACCCATTTTTTACTGCGCCCAGAGCATGATGAAATCTTTGATATTGAGCATTACCAGAAGATTTTCTGTTTAAGGCATCTGTGCCCTCTAATCCAATAATAGGAAAACAATTAATTTTCTTCTTATCATACCCATCCATCCACTCTTTATCAAAGTACCAAGCAGCATCACAAGAACCGTAAGGAATCCCATCAAAACCAAAGGTTAAACCACCTTTGGCAAATAACCTTTGGTCATCATTACTACCCTCCGGAAAAACTCTTAATTTAAAGCCATTATATTCTGGCCCTAAAACATCAATAATCTCTTGTTTTATTATTCTGTCACTTGATTCAGCCATATTACAAAGATAAAACTTTTTTTATAAGTAAATTTATATCCAAATGATTTATAAAATCAATTAATTCTTCCCTAGTATTAAATTGGCTGCCCATGACGTCTTTAGAAAAATCGATTAATTCATCGTTGGTAAAATTAGCAACTAAATAATACTTAAAATAATTAGTCAGCCATTTAACGTATTCATCTTTGTTTAATTTATTATCAGCAACAAACTTTTCTTTAGGAGATAATACTTTAACAGAAAAATCTTGATTAAAAGTTACCAAACCAAAATATTCTTTGCATGGATTGTCTTTTTCTGGATGAATCTCGTATCCCTCGGAAAAAAGGTCAGTATTTAGATACTTTTCTAACTGAGACTGCATCTGTCTTGTGCTTGTTTTGGCCTCACCAACAATAACAGAATTACTCATTGAATTACCTGCGCTACTTTTACCATAATTTAAACGGATAAGAGACAATTCAATAATATGAAATCCACCGCCAAACAAGCCATTTATATTTAAAATATTCAGAAAGCGCTCTATTCTATAACCACCAAAATCTGGTGATCCAATAGAATGGGCTAAAGGGATTTGATTTTCAACTATATATCCGTTATTTTTAAAATATTCCGCAGTAATATATTCCATAAAAGGTTCCATGCCGTTACCCTTTTTAGAAACTTCTATTTTTTGAATAATATAATTTTCTGGATTTTCTAATGTTTTAAATTTTTCCGATATAAAACTCTGAAACTCTGCCTCTGAATCAACCTCGAAAGGTATTATAAATTTATCACCACAAAATAAGAATGGCTTTACTCTACTAAAAAGATATGGGGTATTTTTTAAAGTAGCATTATCGAATATCCCAGTAACAAATTTATAATTAAAAGCATTATAAAATAATTTCATTAGTCCTTTTGGAGAAAACTGATAAATAGGATTATCTAAATAGCCTGCACCAGTGACAAAACTATATATAAAAGCATCTCTTGCTGGCATTTTAATAGCTTTACCGAGAGGAGTGTTTACTATTTTGTAGCCAAAATTCTTTTCAAAAATTTTATAGAATTCTTTGCTGTATATTTCCATATTTATAAATATTCTCAAAAATATTAACTATATCTTTTAGTTGAAATTTATCACAATTAATCAATTCTTTTCCATTAAACAGCTCATATATAGTTTGTACTATAAACAGATCATATGCCCTGTTTAAATCAAACGACTTTTTTGTATCATTTTTAAAATCACTTACAATACTTTCAATTATATCTTCGACATAAATGTTCTGTGTTTTGTTATTTTTTTTAGGTTTATTTATCTTTTTAAAAGTTACATATAGATCAGACTTAGGAGAAAATTTTGCCCAGTGTTTATTGTATGGCGAGCCAAAGGTATCGAAAACCTTAACATCAATTAAATCAAAACCGATCTCTTTTATAATTTTAATAATATCATTCCATATTTGAATGTTTTTATTCTGAAAACATAAAGTAAAATATTTATTTGGTTTCAAAACTCTATAAGATTCAACAATAAACTGCCTTATTTGTTCAATAAACTCTTTGTGGCCCTTATTTTGGACGGGGTTGATAATAACCTCTTCTCTTATATTATATTCTTTACTTAACCAGGCGTTCCATATATATGACAATTCTGAATATTGAATAGCATCTCCATAGGGAGGATCGGTAATTAAATAATCAACCGAAGAATCTTTAATTTCCTTCATTTTTAATGAAGATTTATTATATATTTTATAATCACCATATTCTTTTATTTTCAACTTATTTTTTCTATCTACCTGCGATTCTTTGGCTAATAAAACATTTTTTACTCTATCATTAAATCTCCACCAAACATTCTCTTCAATATAGTCATCTGGAATCCAATAATTGTTAACGCTAAGCGGTCTTACATTAGGAGCCTTTAAAATACTTACATGTAATAATGTATTAGAAAATGCTAATTGAAATAAATGTTTATATTTATAGCTACTATTAAAAATGGAATCATATAACAATGCTAGGGAATACAAATTTCTTTTTGTAAAAAAGTCTTTAACACTATTTATTCCTTTATAAGAAAACCTGTCTTTATAAAATTTGGCTGGAAATCTAGTATCAGGAAGCCAAAATTTTGATGGAATACTAATTTTACCATTTTCCGAAATAACTTTTCTCTCTTTAGTCTTGGTCACTCCACAACTAAGACATGCGATATCGGATTCATTTCTTTTTTTATAAAACGGTCCTATATAAGAGCTAACAATATATTTATTATTACCGCAAACAGGACATTTATAAGTCGTTTTATAGTTTTTTAAAATTAAACTCTCAACTTTGTTTTTTAAATCATTATACTCTTCAGTAAAATCTTTATTATTAAAATGATCTTTAATAGTTGCCTCTGAAAGAAAACAAGCCAATGGGTTTAAATCATATCCTACAAACTCTCTGTTTTTCATAGTAGCTTCATAACCCATGCTTCCGCTACCACAAAATGGATCAAGTACTAAATCACCTATTTTCGAATATTCATCAATAAAGCCCTCAATAACATACCAGGGTTTGCGTGCCCAGTACTTATGAAGATTTGCCACTTTAGAATACTTCTTGTTAAAAGAAATATCCCCCGTGTTAATTATGGATTTTTTTATCTTATTATTTATTACCATTTGGTTTTTTCAATATTAAGCAATAATGATGAAGAATATTACTAACCCAATCGTAAGGGTATCCATATGGCGCTAACCCGATTTTGTCTTGTATCCATATTTTTTCATCTTTTAGTATATATTTCTCACTTAATTTTTTAGCCAGGTCCCAAGCCAATGGATAAAATTTACCCGACTTTTTTACATTTTTGATTATAATAACCACATAACCCCCGGGTTTCATTATGTTATATAAATCGAAATATATCTTAGATAGCTCTTCGATGAAAAGATCATAATTATCAATATTTCCGAGATCAATTGAACTATTAGAATAATTTACATCGAGTTTTTTATCTTCTCTATTTTTTTTAAAATTGTCTGTACTTCTATTTAATATATCCCAATAAGGTGGTGACGATATAGAAAAATCAATACTTGGTAATTTTAATTTTTTTATATTTCTTGCGTCACAATTATAAATATTGTCCTTAAATTCTGGAGTTCTTTTGACTGCTACTTTGAAATATTTTTTATTTAATTCAGTACCATACCCGATTCTGTTTGTTCTTAGACAGGCAACAGTCGTACTTCCTATTCCTAGAAATGGGTCAAAGACTTTGGCTTTTTCCTTAGTAAAAAAAGTAACAAACTGCTCTATCATGGTAGGAGAAAAAGTTGCAGGATGATCCTTTGAATCTCCAGCAATTTCTTTTTCTTCTTTTAAATCCTTACTTAAAGCATTAAAAATAAACCAACTACAAGAAAATTTAGTCCACTGTTTTCCTGTTAAATCATTAAATTTATTATCCAAAGAATAAGCACCATCTTTTGGATCTATTAATATTGCGTTTGCTTTTGATAAATCACCACTTGGGCTATACAATTTAACAACTTCCCAATTTTTTATAAACCTAGATGGCAACTCTTTTTTATGCTCTTTATAAAGTTGTTCAAGAATTATCCTGGCTTTTTTATGGTCATCATCATTTTGAGAAGGGACAATATCTCTCTTTATGTTTTTTATATAAAAAATTTTTTCCATACCTTCAAAAATCAAAATATTATTTCATTAAATAATCAATACTAACGTCGAGTGCCTTAGATATTTTATTAACGGTTTCTATGGTTGGATTGGGTGTATCCCCCGCCTCAATCTTAGTTACTGTATTAAAAGAAACTCCTGCTAATTTAGAAAGGGCGTCCTGAGATATTCCCTTTTTAGTACGGAATTTTCTTATATTCTTTGCAATAGGCGGCAAAGATGTTTTTTCTAAACTCATAAAACTTTACTAATATATCTTTCTTATATAAGTATAGCAAATTTTATATAAATCAAAAAGCGCCTAAAACCAAGGCGCTTTTTGAAAAAAGTATTGTTTTCTGTGCGGTTTCAATTCCCGCCAAGGTGACTATCACCTTTGTGGGTTTAGAACTCAAAAATGCTCGGTTTTCGGGTCATTTTACACAGAAATGTCCACGCACGGGCGGTAGGAATCGAACCCACGCCAAAGGTTTTGGAGACCCTTATACTACCATTATACGACGCCCGCATTATTAAATCATTATATGTGCTTTATTATATATATAAAATTTACTTTTTTCAATACCTGTAACTTTTGAATAGTAATTTGCACTATTTTATTTATCATAACAAGCTTATAATCATAGCCTTGCCTAAAATTAATTTTACTAACACTTTAATTGTAAAACTAAATTTTTAAATTTAATTTTTAAAATATTGACAATAAATTATTAATATGTTATAAAAAACAACAAGTACATTACTAATCAAAAAATCAGAAAAATGAAAAAAATTAACCCTTTTATTGTATTTTTTTTATTAATTTTTGTTTTCTCTTCTTGTGCCGTTAACGGACCAATAAGAAACGTAAATAAATACAATAAAAAAGAATTAAGAGGACCAAGAAACACCAAGCCCCTAAACGCCATTGGAGATCAGAGTAAAAGAATTACATCTGC
>Ga0334894_1001455_pt1 | contig 19971 bp, 16 predicted proteins | sample GraSluR3_MG_6_FD_207225 | JGI IMG/M metagenome (GOLD analysis project Ga0334894, IMG submission 207225) | Sludge microbial communities from methane-producing bioreactor in Wageningen University, Netherlands - Granular Sludge_12_05 R3 | ecosystem: Engineered > Bioreactor > Anaerobic >... | reverse complement strand
TCTGGCTGAAGGCCTTCGAGCTGGAGAAGCTCGCAGACATCGAGCGGCGACTTTCGGCACTGGAAGAGGCGAAGGACGAGAGAAAATGAGATACGGCTATTTGCTGAGGCGGCTGGACCGGCTTGAGGAGAGGGCCCATCGGGGCATGACCCCCACCACCGACGAGACGGGGCGGCGGGCGTGGGTGAAAGATTCGGGGCTGCATACCCTCTATGACCTGCTGAGGGTCCAGGACAGGTTGGGCAAAGGGGAGCTCCGCCCTGAGGACCTCCCCGAGAGGCTGAGGGAGAGGGTGTCCCTCTGGAGCCGGGCCGAAGTCGGGCCGGGGGACGGGCAGTTAGGGCTGCTGGTTAAAACCACCTGTCTGGAGTTGATGGGCCGGGATGGCTGGCAAACTTCTCTTCTGTAAGCGTTAGGTATATGTACCGTCACTTACAGAAGAAATACCATGAAAGGGATACCAGCACCAGAAGGAGGCGTTTACCGCCAGGAGAGAACACGATGCAACAAACCGGGCTGTAAGAAATGTGAGAGCGGTGAGGGCCACGGCCTCTATTGGTATCGCTACTGGTGGGAAGAGGGGAAGACCCGGAAGAAGTACATCGGGAAGGAGCTTCCTGAGGGGATCACAGAGGAGCAACCGGAGAGGGTGGTGGGGGAGCTGGACCCCACCGTGAGGAAGGCTCTGGAGGCCATCCGGTACTATCACGCCCAGGGGAGTGAGCCGACGACGGAGGAGGTGGCCCTGAAGGCGGGGCTGGATAAGAGGCCACTGGGGAGGCTCATGAAGGAGGCCGGATTCCCAAATACCAACTGCTGGAGGGGGGGCGTAAAGGCCCGGAGGTACATCTTCGACCTGAAGGAGAAGATGGAGGCGGCCCTGAGATGATCTTCTGTAAGGCTGGGCAGATGGTGATGATCCTTACAGAAGAGAAGTTTCCGTTTTTCTCAAAATTCGGAAACTTGGATTTAGCAAAGGCGCTAGGTGGCGATTATGACGATACCTAAACTAATCAGTAAAGAGGACTTCGAGAAGTTGATGGTAAATTTACCATCTGAGCGGGACCGGCTCATCGTCTCCCTCCTCTTCGGGACGGGGGCCAGGGTGGGGGAGCTGATGGGAGCGAAGGTCGAAGACGTAGACCTTACAGAAGGGCTCCTCCATCTCTCGGCTCAGAGGACGAAGACGAGACGATACAGAGCCGTCTTGATCCCCGAGAGACTCCTCCCTCCCCTCCGGGAGTGGATCGAAGACCAGGACCCAGAATCGTGGCTCTTCCCAGGCCAGAGAGGGGGCCACCTATCCCCCAGGAGGGTGAGGCAGATCATAGCCCAGGCGGCGGAGGAATCAGGAGTCCAAAGGATCTATGGGGAGAGCCGAGACGGGAGGGAGCTGGGAATAGTGAGTCCCCATACCCTGAGGCACCTGCACGCCGTGACGGCCCTAGACGCTGGAGTACCTCTAAACGACCTCCAGGCCCAGCTGGGCCATAGTAGCCTCTCCACCACTTCGGTGTATCTTAGGACGGGGCTGGAGCACAGGAGGAGGAGTTACGCGAACTTTGGTTAAAGGAAGTTTAGGGAATATCAGGGAAACTAATGCAATACTTTGGCCTCGCCGCTTCCCGATAATGAGTAAACTATAAATACGGCAACGGTCCTATAATTACCCGTAGAGATGCCCTGAGGAACGCCACCTCAAGAGGGATGGAAATGAGCACTAAACGATCCGGGGATAGAATCCTCACAGTCTACATGCCAAAAGAGGAGCGGGTTATTTTTGCGTCTGCCGCCAAAAATTTAGGCGTGCCCATATCTGCTTTTGGAAGGCTTATTATGAGAATCGGCTACGATCAAGTCCAGCGAGATCCCTCGCTACTAATCGAGGCGATGAAATGATACGTAAAAGTTGGGTAGTGGCGGACGCCAACCGCCACCGGGCGATCACCTTCGGCCAAACGAATACCCCCATTTGCCTAGGTATTGCGCAGTGTACGATCCGGGGAAGTGATCTACATGACTTTTGGACCTCCAAGGGATAAATATCTTACCTTTCGCCAAACGGGCGAAGTAGAGACGACCGCGCATACATGCCCGGGGGAGTGGTCCAGATGGTAGACTCCTCCACCTTGCCTGTCCCTCATCTCAGGGGCAGAGGATGTAGGTTTACGGTAGTCCCTCCGGCTGGCCACAAGTACACCCTGAAAGACGGGACGGTGAAGGTCTACACTGGGAAGAACCCCCAGGGGACGGCCTGGGCCGATGAAGGTGGCTCGAACTACTCAGAGGACGACCAAAAGCTCCAGAAGGCCATCTCCAACGGCTGGAACCATGGCCTCGTCTGCGGGACGGGAGGAGTGGTCGTCTTCGACGGGGACGACGCCGATAGGCTCCAGGAGCTGGGGGTCTTACAGAAGATCCCCGCCACCGTCCAGGTGGAGAGCAGGCCGGGCCACCGCCACCACCATCTCCTATGTCCGGCCTTACAGAAGAAATTCGTCTTCTACGACCCAATCCATACAGAAGAGAAGACCGACGAGAAGACGGGGAAGGCGACAGTTCAGCGGCTCCACCTCGGGGAGGTACTGGGGCCAGGAGGCCACGCCGTTCTCCCCGGTTCCACTCACCCCTCCGGGACGAAGTACCGTTTAGTGGAGGACGCCCCCGAGGAGATGGCCGAGATCTCACTGGACCAGCTGAAGGAGATCCTCCGGGGGCTGGAGTTCTCACCCGACCCTGAGAAGCATGTCAGCTTTGAAGAGGCGGCTGGGATCGAGACCTCGCGGAAGAGGCTGGAGGAGATCGAGGCAGCCTCCAGGAGGGCAAAGGCGAAGAAGGGGACCTACCACTCCCCGCTCTCTGACCGGCTGGACGTGAACGCCGTATTAGCGGCTTATAGCTGGACTCCGAAGAGGACCGAGGGCGACGAGGCGAAGGGTCCAGCTCCCGGCCACCGATCTGAAAGTGGCGACTGCTTCCAAGTCAATTTGAGGACGGGAAGATGGCACTGTAAGCAGTGCGAGGCCGGAGGCGATCAGGCCAGCCTGGTGGCAGTCCTGGAGGGGATCATCCCATGCACTGGCCACGACGACCTCCGGGACGGTGCGATCTTCTCCGAGGTACTGGAGGCATGTGAGAGGAAGGGTCTGATCTCATCGAAAGTGGAGACCGTCTCCACCGAGAAGGCCAAAGATTTCTTGGAGACCGTGAAGGAGGGGCTGAAGGCGGACCCCAAGAAGCTCCAGGATCCCGACGTCCTCCGCGAGATGGCAACCCTCCAAAAAGGCTCCCCCGTAGCCTTCGAGGTCCTCATGGACGAGATCGGGATCAAGACCGACATGAAGACGGCGCTGAAGAAGGAGCTGAAGCTGGTGGCGGCGCTGAAGAGGACCGAGAACACCGCCGACGACGGCCACGGCTCCGCCCTGGCCACGACGGTGGGTATCGTCCGGTCAGCACTGGAGACGGACCCCATGTCCAGATTCTGTTATGACCAGGTAGGTCAGCCCTTCCTCTACCTGGATGCAAAAGGGCGACATATCCCCATGGCCCTCGACTCCCGAGAGTTTGGAATCTGGGCGACGAAGACGGCCATGGCACTCTACGGTATCCCCCTGGCTAGGAAGACGATAAAAGAGGCAGACCTCTCGATTATGGCGGTGGGGGAGGAGGTCATGGCCCGGAAGGGGCTGGACCTGAGAGTTCACATGGCCCCTAGGGTGAACGTGATAAACGGCTCCCTATGGTACGACCTTGGGACCGAGGACATGATGGGGGTGGAGGTGAACGGCCAGAAGGCGGCCATCAAGCCCCTCCCCCTGGGGCTGGTGAGACACCCCACCGACCTCCCCCAGGTAATGCCCGATCTGGACGCCAGCCCCCTGGAAGTATGGAAGCTGATGGACTTCATGCCGGGGGTCCAGATGGAGGACTTCCTCTTCCTCGTGGCCTGGGCGGTGGCCAGCTTCCTCCCCTACTGGGAGGCAGATGGAGGTACTCGCATCAACCTCCCCCTCCCCCTGGCGGGATTCATCGGGCCCAAAGGCTCCACCAAGACGATTACGGCCAGGTTCCTCCAGAAGCTCCTGGACCCCGACGCCCAGGAGAGCCAGAACATGCCCGATACCCCCAGGGACATGGGGATAGTCCTCCACAACAACCGAGCCGTCCTATTCGACAATATCACCCGGGTCCATGAGTGGCAGTCCAACGCCCTTTGTGGGGGGGCTACGGGAGGCTCAAACACCAACAGGAAGCTGAGGACCGACTCGGAGGTGGTGGTTCACGACTACAACGCCAGAACCATGTTCACCTCGGTCATCAAGCCCGAGTTTGAGAGCGATGCTGCCGACAGGATACTCTACTTCTACACCCGGGCACTGCCTCCTCACCTGAAGAAGCCCGAGGCCCTCCTCTTCCAGGAGTTTGAGGAGGTGAAGCCCAGGATCTTGGGGGCGATCTTCAATACCTTACAGAAGGTGATGGCGATCTACCCTGAGGTCCTGGAGGAGTCGAAGTCCTGGGCGAACCAGGTGAGGATGGCCGATTTTTGCGTTTTAGGGGAGTGCTGTGCCCGGATATGGGGGTTTGAGCCTGGGCTACTGAGGGACGCCTACACCCAGACCCTGATAGGAGACTCGGGCCAGATGGTTCTCGATGATAACGTAGTCCTGGCCCTGAGGAACTGGGTCTGGACATCGCTGGTCCTGAAAGAGGGAGGCCACTGGGAGGGGTTAGTCTCCGAGTTGAAGGAGGCACTTGAGCGGGACCTCCGATCAATACCCCAGGATTGGCCAGCGAAGCCCAACAGGTTCAGCAACCGCCTAAGGAAGGCCCAGGAGGATCTGTCCAGGGCTGGCATATCAATAGACTTCAAGCTGTCGAAACATGGGACGGTGGTGGTAATCGACGCCGTGGGCTCCTCCCCCCTGGAGGCCGGTGGTGATACAGAATTGATCACCACCACCATCACCACCCGTATAAACGCTATCCGTAAGGCTATTGGTGGTGATGGTGGTGGTGGTGGTGATCAATATAGAGATAATAACCGTAAGGACATAGATAACAGTACCACCCCCCTAGAAGGGAGAGGAGGGTCTCCCCGAGGATCTGGCCAAAACTCCGACCATAAGGGAGAACATACCCCCGAAAGTATCACCACCACCACCACCATCACCACCACCGAGGCGGCCGATGGCGATTTAGAGGGTGGTGATGGGGTGGTGATATCTTCCCAAGAGGGTGGTGATGGGGTGGTGATATCTTCCCAAGAGGGTGGTGATGGGGTGGTGATATCTTCCCAAGAGGGTGGTGATGATCACCACCCCGACGACAACCTCTCCGCCCTCTTGACGAGGGAGAAGGAGATGGACGCCGAGGATGCCGAGCGGAAGAAGACCCCCGAGCCGAAGGACCGGGACCCCACCCCAGAGGAGACCGAGATCCTCCAGGAGACGGCATCAGGCCTGATGAAGAATTGGCCTGAAATCTCCGCGCCCCAAATCTCCAAGACCATCCACGACAAGAAGGGGCTCTTCATTTCATTCCAGGTGGTGGAGAGCTGGCTTGTGGCCGAAGGCTGGAAGAGGACGGGAACCCGGCTCAACGGTGGGGAGACGTGGATCCCTCCCGTCCAGGAGGTCAGAGGATGACCTCCTCCACCATCGCCACCGCCACCGCCACCATCCCCAGATGGCCTCCGAGGCCGTGGCCCTGGCCGATACCTGAGGAGGTGGCCACATGATCCGCCGACCCCCTCCTGATCCTTACCTGGGGCGGGGGAAGGAGAGGCCCCAGGTGAACCCTGAGGCCAGGAAGACGGAGACCCTCCCGGAGCTTCTGAACCGAGGCCATCAGCTCCTCCTGGAGCTGGACCGGATTCATGCCCGTATGTATGCCGATGTAAAAGACGCCCTTCGACCGGAGCCCCAGGCCTGGAAGGGGGTCAGGCTGTCCAAAGGCGACTACGATAAGACGTACTCGGAGCTGGTGGCCCTATCTAAGAGGATCAACGTGATCCTCCAGGAGGAGCATCCTGAGCTTTTACAGATCAATCCTGAGGGACCGGGGAGCTTCGGCTTTGCCCCGTCCCCCAGGACGAGGAGATGACATTTATGAGTGACAATCTTACAGAAGATAACTTACAGAAGATGCCCGAAACCAGAGAGCGGCGATTGCCCCAGTTCTTACCTAAGATCCTGGGCCAAAAGGTCACCATTCGGCTATCTGATGGCCGTCTCCTCCAGGGGGAGCTGAAGGCCTTCAACGCCTACGAGCTGCTCATAGGGACGCCGAGAGGGGAGACGATCGTCTTCAAGGGGCAGGTCGCCACCATTGACTACGAACCGCCGAAAGAGAAGGAGGCGAGTGCATAATGCCCCCCGATTATGCCGCGTTTCCTGGAAACGAGCAGCTCCAGGAGGCCCTAGAGCGGGGCGACCTGGACGAGGCGCGCCGTATCATAAGGCGGGTGCAGAGGCGACAATTCCGGGGGAAGGTGGACGAAACCGGGTCCGGGGGATTGCTCACCGACCGCCAGGCCCACGCCGTGTCTAAGGTGCTGTACCCGGAAGAGTGACCCCTGGGGAGGGGGTTCTCTGTATAATCGATAGCGGGGGATCGATAAGTGAGTGAGAATAATAAGCCTAAAAAGACGCGGGGAGTGACCCTAAGGGAGCCCAAAGACGTCCGTAGGGTTTGCCAACGGATCACGTCTACGGCATTTCAAGAGGGGCGAGAACTCGAGTATTCGGGCCGGATCGCTCAGTTAATGGGGGTCTGGCTGAAGGCCTTCGAGCTGGAGAAGCTCGCAGACATCGAGCGGCGACTTTCGGCACTGGAAGAGGCGAAGGACGAGAGAAAATGAGATACGGCTATTTGCTGAGGCGGCTGGACCGGCTTGAGGAGAGGGCCCATCGGGGCATGACCCCCACCACCGACGAGACGGGGCGGCGGGCGTGGGTGAAAGATTCGGGGCTGCATACCCTCTATGACCTGCTGAGGGTCCAGGACAGGTTGGGCAAAGGGGAGCTCCGCCCTGAGGACCTCCCCGAGAGGCTGAGGGAGAGGGTGTCCCTCTGGAGCCGGGCCGAAGTCGGGCCGGGGGACGGGCAGTTAGGGCTGCTGGTTAAAACCACCTGTCTGGAGTTGATGGGCCGGGATGGCTGGCAAACTTCTCTTCTGTAAGCGTTAGGTATATGTACCGTCACTTACAGAAGAAATACCATGAAAGGGATACCAGCACCAGAAGGAGGCGTTTACCGCCAGGAGAGAACACGATGCAACAAACCGGGCTGTAAGAAATGTGAGAGCGGTGAGGGCCACGGCCTCTATTGGTATCGCTACTGGTGGGAAGAGGGGAAGACCCGGAAGAAGTACATCGGGAAGGAGCTTCCTGAGGGGATCACAGAGGAGCAACCGGAGAGGGTGGTGGGGGAGCTGGACCCCACCGTGAGGAAGGCTCTGGAGGCCATCCGGTACTATCACGCCCAGGGGAGTGAGCCGACGACGGAGGAGGTGGCCCTGAAGGCGGGGCTGGATAAGAGGCCACTGGGGAGGCTCATGAAGGAGGCCGGATTCCCAAATACCAACTGCTGGAGGGGGGGCGTAAAGGCCCGGAGGTACATCTTCGACCTGAAGGAGAAGATGGAGGCGGCCCTGAGATGATCTTCTGTAAGGCTGGGCAGATGGTGATGATCCTTACAGAAGAGAAGTTTCCGTTTTTCTCAAAATTCGGAAACTTGGATTTAGCAAAGGCGCTAGGTGGCGATTATGACGATACCTAAACTAATCAGTAAAGAGGACTTCGAGAAGTTGATGGTAAATTTACCATCTGAGCGGGACCGGCTCATCGTCTCCCTCCTCTTCGGGACGGGGGCCAGGGTGGGGGAGCTGATGGGAGCGAAGGTCGAAGACGTAGACCTTACAGAAGGGCTCCTCCATCTCTCGGCTCAGAGGACGAAGACGAGACGATACAGAGCCGTCTTGATCCCCGAGAGACTCCTCCCTCCCCTCCGGGAGTGGATCGAAGACCAGGACCCAGAATCGTGGCTCTTCCCAGGCCAGAGAGGGGGCCACCTATCCCCCAGGAGGGTGAGGCAGATCATAGCCCAGGCGGCGGAGGAATCAGGAGTCCAAAGGATCTATGGGGAGAGCCGAGACGGGAGGGAGCTGGGAATAGTGAGTCCCCATACCCTGAGGCACCTGCACGCCGTGACGGCCCTAGACGCTGGAGTACCTCTAAACGACCTCCAGGCCCAGCTGGGCCATAGTAGCCTCTCCACCACTTCGGTGTATCTTAGGACGGGGCTGGAGCACAGGAGGAGGAGTTACGCGAACTTTGGTTAAAGGAAGTTTAGGGAATATCAGGGAAACTAATGCAATACTTTGGCCTCGCCGCTTCCCGATAATGAGTAAACTATAAATACGGCAACGGTCCTATAATTACCCGTAGAGATGCCCTGAGGAACGCCACCTCAAGAGGGATGGAAATGAGCACTAAACGATCCGGGGATAGAATCCTCACAGTCTACATGCCAAAAGAGGAGCGGGTTATTTTTGCGTCTGCCGCCAAAAATTTAGGCGTGCCCATATCTGCTTTTGGAAGGCTTATTATGAGAATCGGCTACGATCAAGTCCAGCGAGATCCCTCGCTACTAATCGAGGCGATGAAATGATACGTAAAAGTTGGGTAGTGGCGGACGCCAACCGCCACCGGGCGATCACCTTCGGCCAAACGAATACCCCCATTTGCCTAGGTATTGCGCAGTGTACGATCCGGGGAAGTGATCTACATGACTTTTGGACCTCCAAGGGATAAATATCTTACCTTTCGCCAAACGGGCGAAGTAGAGACGACCGCGCATACATGCCCGGGGGAGTGGTCCAGATGGTAGACTCCTCCACCTTGCCTGTCCCTCATCTCAGGGGCAGAGGATGTAGGTTTACGGTAGTCCCTCCGGCTGGCCACAAGTACACCCTGAAAGACGGGACGGTGAAGGTCTACACTGGGAAGAACCCCCAGGGGACGGCCTGGGCCGATGAAGGTGGCTCGAACTACTCAGAGGACGACCAAAAGCTCCAGAAGGCCATCTCCAACGGCTGGAACCATGGCCTCGTCTGCGGGACGGGAGGAGTGGTCGTCTTCGACGGGGACGACGCCGATAGGCTCCAGGAGCTGGGGGTCTTACAGAAGATCCCCGCCACCGTCCAGGTGGAGAGCAGGCCGGGCCACCGCCACCACCATCTCCTATGTCCGGCCTTACAGAAGAAATTCGTCTTCTACGACCCAATCCATACAGAAGAGAAGACCGACGAGAAGACGGGGAAGGCGACAGTTCAGCGGCTCCACCTCGGGGAGGTACTGGGGCCAGGAGGCCACGCCGTTCTCCCCGGTTCCACTCACCCCTCCGGGACGAAGTACCGTTTAGTGGAGGACGCCCCCGAGGAGATGGCCGAGATCTCACTGGACCAGCTGAAGGAGATCCTCCGGGGGCTGGAGTTCTCACCCGACCCTGAGAAGCATGTCAGCTTTGAAGAGGCGGCTGGGATCGAGACCTCGCGGAAGAGGCTGGAGGAGATCGAGGCAGCCTCCAGGAGGGCAAAGGCGAAGAAGGGGACCTACCACTCCCCGCTCTCTGACCGGCTGGACGTGAACGCCGTATTAGCGGCTTATAGCTGGACTCCGAAGAGGACCGAGGGCGACGAGGCGAAGGGTCCAGCTCCCGGCCACCGATCTGAAAGTGGCGACTGCTTCCAAGTCAATTTGAGGACGGGAAGATGGCACTGTAAGCAGTGCGAGGCCGGAGGCGATCAGGCCAGCCTGGTGGCAGTCCTGGAGGGGATCATCCCATGCACTGGCCACGACGACCTCCGGGACGGTGCGATCTTCTCCGAGGTACTGGAGGCATGTGAGAGGAAGGGTCTGATCTCATCGAAAGTGGAGACCGTCTCCACCGAGAAGGCCAAAGATTTCTTGGAGACCGTGAAGGAGGGGCTGAAGGCGGACCCCAAGAAGCTCCAGGATCCCGACGTCCTCCGCGAGATGGCAACCCTCCAAAAAGGCTCCCCCGTAGCCTTCGAGGTCCTCATGGACGAGATCGGGATCAAGACCGACATGAAGACGGCGCTGAAGAAGGAGCTGAAGCTGGTGGCGGCGCTGAAGAGGACCGAGAACACCGCCGACGACGGCCACGGCTCCGCCCTGGCCACGACGGTGGGTATCGTCCGGTCAGCACTGGAGACGGACCCCATGTCCAGATTCTGTTATGACCAGGTAGGTCAGCCCTTCCTCTACCTGGATGCAAAAGGGCGACATATCCCCATGGCCCTCGACTCCCGAGAGTTTGGAATCTGGGCGACGAAGACGGCCATGGCACTCTACGGTATCCCCCTGGCTAGGAAGACGATAAAAGAGGCAGACCTCTCGATTATGGCGGTGGGGGAGGAGGTCATGGCCCGGAAGGGGCTGGACCTGAGAGTTCACATGGCCCCTAGGGTGAACGTGATAAACGGCTCCCTATGGTACGACCTTGGGACCGAGGACATGATGGGGGTGGAGGTGAACGGCCAGAAGGCGGCCATCAAGCCCCTCCCCCTGGGGCTGGTGAGACACCCCACCGACCTCCCCCAGGTAATGCCCGATCTGGACGCCAGCCCCCTGGAAGTATGGAAGCTGATGGACTTCATGCCGGGGGTCCAGATGGAGGACTTCCTCTTCCTCGTGGCCTGGGCGGTGGCCAGCTTCCTCCCCTACTGGGAGGCAGATGGAGGTACTCGCATCAACCTCCCCCTCCCCCTGGCGGGATTCATCGGGCCCAAAGGCTCCACCAAGACGATTACGGCCAGGTTCCTCCAGAAGCTCCTGGACCCCGACGCCCAGGAGAGCCAGAACATGCCCGATACCCCCAGGGACATGGGGATAGTCCTCCACAACAACCGAGCCGTCCTATTCGACAATATCACCCGGGTCCATGAGTGGCAGTCCAACGCCCTTTGTGGGGGGGCTACGGGAGGCTCAAACACCAACAGGAAGCTGAGGACCGACTCGGAGGTGGTGGTTCACGACTACAACGCCAGAACCATGTTCACCTCGGTCATCAAGCCCGAGTTTGAGAGCGATGCTGCCGACAGGATACTCTACTTCTACACCCGGGCACTGCCTCCTCACCTGAAGAAGCCCGAGGCCCTCCTCTTCCAGGAGTTTGAGGAGGTGAAGCCCAGGATCTTGGGGGCGATCTTCAATACCTTACAGAAGGTGATGGCGATCTACCCTGAGGTCCTGGAGGAGTCGAAGTCCTGGGCGAACCAGGTGAGGATGGCCGATTTTTGCGTTTTAGGGGAGTGCTGTGCCCGGATATGGGGGTTTGAGCCTGGGCTACTGAGGGACGCCTACACCCAGACCCTGATAGGAGACTCGGGCCAGATGGTTCTCGATGATAACGTAGTCCTGGCCCTGAGGAACTGGGTCTGGACATCGCTGGTCCTGAAAGAGGGAGGCCACTGGGAGGGGTTAGTCTCCGAGTTGAAGGAGGCACTTGAGCGGGACCTCCGATCAATACCCCAGGATTGGCCAGCGAAGCCCAACAGGTTCAGCAACCGCCTAAGGAAGGCCCAGGAGGATCTGTCCAGGGCTGGCATATCAATAGACTTCAAGCTGTCGAAACATGGGACGGTGGTGGTAATCGACGCCGTGGGCTCCTCCCCCCTGGAGGCCGGTGGTGATACAGAATTGATCACCACCACCATCACCACCCGTATAAACGCTATCCGTAAGGCTATTGGTGGTGATGGTGGTGGTGGTGGTGATCAATATAGAGATAATAACCGTAAGGACATAGATAACAGTACCACCCCCCTAGAAGGGAGAGGAGGGTCTCCCCGAGGATCTGGCCAAAACTCCGACCATAAGGGAGAACATACCCCCGAAAGTATCACCACCACCACCACCATCACCACCACCGAGGCGGCCGATGGCGATTTAGAGGGTGGTGATGGGGTGGTGATATCTTCCCAAGAGGGTGGTGATGGGGTGGTGATATCTTCCCAAGAGGGTGGTGATGGGGTGGTGATATCTTCCCAAGAGGGTGGTGATGATCACCACCCCGACGACAACCTCTCCGCCCTCTTGACGAGGGAGAAGGAGATGGACGCCGAGGATGCCGAGCGGAAGAAGACCCCCGAGCCGAAGGACCGGGACCCCACCCCAGAGGAGACCGAGATCCTCCAGGAGTTCTGCCCAGTTCTGTGATATTATCCTATGATCGACGCGAGATTATCACAGAACTGATCGCTGATCTGACTGATCCCTGCACCGATCTGACTTTTACCATTCTCTTCAAGTCAGGACAAAAACGGTAACAAGCACACCTTCCTGACTGATCTGACTGATCTGACTGATGTATAAAGGTACTATTACGAACGATGGGTAGAATTTAGAGAGTTAACACAACTCAGAAGAAACGTAACACTCTTTTTTTAGAGGTCGTATATACGAGAGAGATACGCTGAAACTATATGATTATTAGATTATCAGTCAGATCAGTCAGATCAGTCAGGTAGTAATCTACTGCTATTGGTTTAATCCTGACTTGAAGAGAATGCAAAAAGTCAGATCAGTCACAAGTGTTTACTGCAACCGATATGCAGTTTTTATCTTGATAAAAAAGAAGAGAGAAGAAGAGAAGATAAGAGAAAACCTCGATCAGGCTATCCAACCCGGCAGACGGCAGCCAGCCGGTCATAAATCGACTGCTTGATCTCGGTTTCTCTGACTCTCTCTTCTGCTTGGTCTAGGTTGATCTCTATTTCGCCATCAGGCACCTGCAGAACGTTGAGCCCGGCTTCCTTCTTGATCACCAGGAACCTCGCAGTCTTCTTCGTGATCGGATCATGTCGCCGTTGCTGTGCCTGCTTCTGCTTCTCGTCAATCACAAGATAACCACGATCTCGCAGCTGCCGGTTTAGCGTTCTTGAGTCGATCTCTTGAACCTGTCTGCCTTGAAGCTTCGCAACAGCTTGCTTCGCAGCATCGGGATACAACCAGTAATCGCCTGTCGCCTCGTCTTGCCATCCGATAATCCTCTCAGGATGCTGATACAGCGTTTCGCTGTAACTTGCCATCGATGCAAGTCCTGATGCGCCTTTCACGATCACGCCTCTGCCTGATGTAACAAGTTCTCGCAGCGCCGCTATGAATCGTTCTGCTTCGTTGGCTTGGATCGTTGCATCTGCTTGATCCTGAAGCTGCTTCAGAAGCGATTCGGATATCGCTTTCGAATACGGCCTGAAGATCTCACCAAGCACAGGATGCTCGATCAAGATCTGCCAAAGACTCTTGATCAGAGCCACGCTGCTACCGATCCGGCCTGCGTTGATGCATCCGATCTCGTTAAGCAGTCCAACTGCCTCTGATCTCAGTTTCGGATATTCTGACCTACCCTTCTTGATGACCTCTTGACCTTCAGCGCCTGATATCCAAGTCAGCCAAGATCTGCCGATCTCAAGCAGGTGATCTGCATGAAACTGCGCTTCAGTCAGTGCCTGCACATCGACCACAGGCTGCCATTCAATCAAGATCGATCTCGCGAGAGTGCTTGACTCTTCGATGAAGCTTTCGCCGGTGACGATCGGCGTGCACATGAACTCAAGAGTGTCTCGCAGTTGTGCGTTCCGATCAAGACGACTCTTCTCCGATCCTTCCAGAATCGCATGTAGGACGCCTACCAGCTGCGCTGGCGATCCTGACTTGATCGGCTTGTAGTTGTCGATCAGAATCGGCAAGAAGCCAGACTGCGCCGCTATCTGTTGCGTTGCGTTGGCGGTAGCACCATCGTTCCATCTCAGTAGATTGCCATCCTGAAGGTAGCCTCTGCCGTAACACGAAAGCATTAATCTTGACGCTTCTGTCTTGCCTGTGCCCGTTAAGCCGATCAGCGCCAAAGCATACCTGTCATCCTCGAACCACTTCGCCGCTACAGGTGCGCCGAATACCGTTGCCGCCAAGATCGCCTGATGCCCAGGATTCCAGGCTTTCATCAGCGCCGTGATGCTCTTGATGCCCAGATCAAGATCGCCTTGATCCTCGAAGCTTGCAGGTACTTTCTTGTGGATGTTGAACTTCACCGCATCAACCAGATCAAGTCCAGGCACTGCGCAGGCACCGTCAAGCCAACGGCAGGCTTCCACAAGGCGATAGTCCTTGATCCTCTTGCTAAGCCTCTGGATGCAAGCGCTGTTAAAGTCCTTCGTGATAACGTTTCTTCCGCCAAACTGCGCTGTAAGCTTCGCTTTTAGCTTCCGAGGATCTGAGAAGTCTGCACCTGGTAGATCGAAGCAGAACTCGTGGCCGTCCTGACTGCCTCTGCCTCTGATGCTGAAGATTGCATCGCCGTTCTCTCTTCTCGTCTGCGCATCGATGAAGCCGAAGCCATCTGCAATCTTGACGAAGAAGACAGCCTTATCGATCTTGACGCGCTTATACGTACATCCATCTAGATCCACACCGTAAGGCTGATTCTTGGTTGCCTCTTCGACCCTGACCACCCGGTCAAGAAGATCTTGATCTACCGAAGGATCAGGATCGATCTTAGGCAACTCGACTTCGGGCTTTCGTGACGGGCAGGCAGCGCAGATCTCTTTACCGATTACGTCCGCATCCTGAAGTTCCTGACAAGTCCAGAATCCGCCACCATCAGCCACGTACTGAGATCGGCAGTGCGTGATGTTCTTCTGCGTGATCTCTGCGCTGTAGCTTTCACCGAACGCCTGAAACACCTGGTGGATAGCCTGATCCTCAAAGCCTGCACAGATCAACTCTGCGAGAACTGCAAGCCTTTCGCTGTGGTTCCAAGTTGTCTCACCTTGAGACAGTACCATATTGAGTATCTTTGTCCTGAAGCAGTCTCGAATCTTCGGATCGTTGATCAGATCTTCGATCTTTTTTGGTGCCGATCGATCGGGCTCCTTTTTTGGTGGTGAACGTTCCTTTTTTGGCCGATCACGTCCGGCAGAAGCCACAGGGACGGCTTCCTGTGGCGTTTCTCGCGTCTCCTTGACCTGGGCATCGGCTAGATCGATGATCGCCTGAATTTGGGCTTCTGAGACGGTTTTTTGAAGGCTGCCTTCAGGTTCGTAGAGGATCCTCGACCTGCGCCATGGTCTCCCTTCCGAGGCCTTCTTCCTGACCATCGTCGAAGGCAGCTTGATCACGCGAGAAGCGTTGTGGACCTTCTCGTCGATCTCAACGACGCCTCTCAGATCATCAGGCAGAAGCCGATTCAGCGCCTTGAAGAAACTCCTGATCAGGATCTTGCTTTCGTCATCGTTCGGTAAATCGATCCGGAATAGATCGTGATATCCGTTGCCTGAATCGACGACTACAGGATCAGGCCAATCGTGATCTGAGGTTAGGAGGCTGTTGATCCATGCAATCGCCTTCCTCGCAGCTTCCTTCTCCTGATCCGTGGCCATGACTCCGGCGGGTCGGATCGGATCAATGTCGATCGGCAGCCAGCATCGCCTGAGTATATCCTGATCTTTCGTGGATTGCCCTTTGCCGATCCTGTTATCGATCTTGATGTGCCTCTTCTTGAGTGAGTCCGGATCGATCTGGTTTAGGACTGCGAAGATCCCGATGGTTGCTTGATCTCCATCGTACTTCTTGATCTCTTGAACTGCCTTGTCAGGATCATCAAAGAAGCCACGTAACGGTATCTCGTCTCGCTTCTTGACTCGATCAAGCTGATCCATCCCTTCAAGCTTCTTCGGCCTTTGCCAAAGCCTGATCTCGATCACGCCGCTGCCCGCGCAGACTTCGGAGTGTGGCCAAAAAAGATCGAGGGACCGACGGAGGTCTGCTTCGTCAAGCTGGCCTAGATCAGTCATCGCAGCCAGCCTCCTCAAGCTTCTCGATGCGATGTTTCAGGTTGGCCAGCCCTGGCCGTCTCGGCGGCAGATGATCCTTCGCCCAGGTCTGAATCGAGGCGATCTCGGCTTTATCACTTCGTCGCATAGCTGCCGCCTCCGTCGAGGAACTTCTCGATCTCTTCAAGCTCGGCGATGTCGGCTTCAGTCGGCCACTCATCCACCGCCTCGTCGGTACCGAGGGTAACCTCGTCTATCCCATGCTGTGCTTCCTCCAGGAGTTCGTCTATCCCATGCTGTGCTTCCTCCAGGAGTTCGTCGATTCCGGCGGTGGCCTCAGCCAACAGTTCATCGAGTCCGGCAGTGGCTTCAGCCAGCACCTCAAAAGCGACCACATAGACGAGTTGATCAGGATCGAAGCTGCCGTTGATCTCGATCCAAGCATCGACGTACTCATCAATCGATGAGTAACCTTCTGCATAAACATCGTCTGCCGATATATCGCCAAGACGTTCCTGATGCACGTCTAATATCTTGATCTTGCAATGATGTTCTTTGCTGAATAGCTCCGTTTTGACGAGGTGAACGGCGCCTACCTTCACCCTCGGACCCTTCGGCCATAGCCTGCGAGTCTGAGTCTTTCGCCCTCTCAGGATAGGCTTGATGTGATAGTCCTTGAAGAGGATCAAGAGGTCACCTCCTGATCCTGAAGGTTCCTGATCAGCTTTCTCAATTCAGCGATGTCGAGATCGTAAGATCCATCCGCAAGCTGCCGATATTTCGGGAAGCCGTCAAAGACGCCGATACCGATTTTACTTTCGAATTTTGCCAACGTCTCGACGACGGCAAAAGGTACGAAGACCGCACATCTATCAGGCATTTCAAGTCCGGCGACCAGGAACGGCACGGCGCCGCTTGACCTCGAATAGGTAGTAAGTGCGGTTATCTGATCAGGATATCGACCTCTTCGCCTACTCTCGTAAAATTCTCTAGTAAGATAGAAGGCTTCGTCGTGGTTCTTTGTCCGAGTCCACCATTTTGTAAGCAGTGCCAATCTCACACCGTCGAGATCAACCGATACCGTATTTGGGTATCTTTTGCCTACAGGATGACGCCACGCCTTGACTTCCTGATGCTGAAATGATGCTACAATCTGTCTCGCAAAACTAATGCCGTTATGGAGATTGCCTTGACAGATATACCATCTCGGATCGCTGCTGATAGGGCGCAGCCTGACTTTCAGGCTCCCATCAGGATTAAATATAATCCCGTCAGAATTAGTCATTGTAGTCTCTCCAAAAACGCCCGTTTTGGTAGTGCGAAATCGGCTTTTTTGGTCGGAGAGATGAGACGAGTTGAGACGACTGGTCGGTGGTGGCTTCGGCCACCATCAAAATCCTATTCATTCAAATCACGACCTGTTTTGAAGTTATTCAGATAGTCTATGCCGTGCAAAATAGCAAGTCTTGCAGCTGCCGATAATGGTATCTGCATCTCTTCGCCGGCAGCCAGCAATCGCTTGGCTGTACGTTCATCTATGCTTACGCAAATCTGTTTCAAGTCAATCACCGGTTTAGGTAGTGCGTGATCTAAAGACTAATATACATAAGTACTAGATAAAACCTTTGGTCGCAGCAAGACACGGTTTAATACCATTCAAAACAGTATGCGCATCGTAACACTTCCTGATCTTTAGCAAGTTGCCACACTTATAAGCCAGATCCGAAGCAGAAGAGATCAAGAAACGATAGCAAGCGCCGTTATTTCGGATGACTAGAATTCGGACTTTATTATAAGAACCTTCTTGACCCCACACCGTTTGTACGTACGCGCAGAGATCCCTAGATTCTATAAGTCTATGGAATAGAGTTGTTTGCAAAATGGTACCCATGTCAATTTCGACGGTGTTACCTTCCTGATGATAAGTTGTTACTGAATGTGTATCGAGATATGATCTATAAAAATCGGATATGCAACTCTGACGCGCACCAAGGTGTTACGATTCGGTTGAAATGCGTGACCAGTCATCTGATAAAACCGTCTCTGTAAGCGTATTTTAGCCCGTATGAACGTACATTTAGCGGCCATTTAGCTATCTATAAAAATGTGCATATCGCTTAATCCGATAGTGGTTTTATGAAATTCACTTATAAACCCCCCCGGGGGGTCGAGTACATCCTCAAGTTTGGCACGCAGATCAAAGGTGAAATATCTGCCTTTTTTGCCATTCCGCCTGTCGGAGTCGTATGATCTCATTAGCTTGACTTGATGATTGGCATTTTACGGTGTTTAACGGCACATCCACGCGTTACGCACATCGATTTAATCATATTAAATGTATTTCTCGCCTTTACCACCACAATAAATGCAGGTTTTATGACCACGCCCGCTACATTGGGCGCAATTATACCATCTATCTCCATGTTTAACTTCGCCCTTCCCACCGCAGTGAGAGCATCTCATTTGTCCCGTTCCATGGCATGTACCACAAGTAACCCATTTACCCATTTTTTTACCAACTCCATTTCAAGCAGAACACGTTATTCTAGTCACGACCTAAAAATGCTTCGATCTTCTCTCTCTGATCGAAGGTAAAATATCTGCCTTTAACTCCTGATCTGCCTGTCGGAGTCGCCTTGATGCCTACCTGCTTGAGGTACATGCCAAGACTACCTGATGATAATCCAAGCTCTTCTGCGATCTCAGCATTCAGAGGTTCCCTGCCTTCATCGAAGTAATCCAAGATCCTCTGAGCTGCCTTCCTGATGATTTCATCTGCCTGTCCAGGTTCTTGTTTAACAGCGTTAAACACCTTCTGCTTTCGTTTCGGTGGTGGTTGTTTAACAGTGTTTAACGCGAGGATCTTCTCATCAAGTAGGCGGTCGATCTCGCGAACCATGACTTCCTGATCCTTGGATAATGTCGGTTGATCTACCTCGAAATAAGCACGTAGCGCATCCCGGACTACTTCCGACCTCGATCTGCCGGTATTCTTGATCTTCTCTTCAAGATCTTGATCTATCCTCACACCCAGGAATCCCATGTTAAACAGGTGTTTAACATCCCTTTTAAATGTGTATGATTAGTATACTCGGCTTCTCTTTTTATGGTGTCGGATTAGTTGGATTAACGCCTTGGTTCTGTGATATTGCACTGCGATCGGCGCGAGATTATCACAGAACAACTCGCGTTTTTGTGTTCGTGATCTGAACCTTACCGCTTTTACTGCCCCATCTTACCTATCCAAAATCAGACAGGTAAGGACAAAAACGATAACAAGCGCACCTTCCTTACCTATCTTACCTATCTTACCGCTGTATAAAGGTACTATTACGAATGAAGGGTAGAATTTAGAGAGTTAACACAATTCAGAAGAAACGTAACACTCTATTTAGAGGCTGGTGAGTGAGATACGCATGAAACTATATGATTATTAGATTATAGGTAAGATAGGTAAGATAGGTAAGGTAATGGTTACTGCTGTTGGTTTTTACCTTACCTAAAGATAAGTATAAAGGTAAGGCCGGTAAGAAGCGTTTACTGCAACCGATATGCAGTTTTTATCTTGATAAAAAGAAGAGAGAAGAAGAGAAGATAAGAGAACCTGAATCAGGCTATCCTATCCGGCAGACGGCAGCCAACCTGTCATAAATCGACTGCTTGATCTCGGTTTCTCGGACTTTGGCTTCTGCCTGATCGAGATCTATCTCGATCTCACCATCAGGCACCTGTAGGACGTTAAGCCCGACTTCCTTCTTGAACACCAAGAACCGTGCAGTCTTCTTCGTGATCGGATCGTGTCGCGCTTGCTGCGCATGCTTCTGCTTCTCATCAACCACAAGATAACCACGATCTCGCAGTTGCCGGTTCAATGTCCTGCTGTCGATCTCTTGAACCTGCCTGCCTTGGTGCAGTGCAACCGCCTTCTTCGTTGCATCAGGATACAACCAAAAATCGCCTGTCGCCTCGTCTTGCCATCCGAGAATCCTCTCAGGATGCTGATACAGCGTTTCGCTGTAACTTGCCATCGATGCAAGTCCTGATGCGCCTTTCACGATCACGCCTCTGCCTGATGTAACAAGTTCTCGCAGCGCCGCTATGAATCGTTCT
>Ga0334894_1001445_pt1 | contig 20058 bp, 11 predicted proteins | sample GraSluR3_MG_6_FD_207225 | JGI IMG/M metagenome (GOLD analysis project Ga0334894, IMG submission 207225) | Sludge microbial communities from methane-producing bioreactor in Wageningen University, Netherlands - Granular Sludge_12_05 R3 | ecosystem: Engineered > Bioreactor > Anaerobic >... | reverse complement strand
CGCGGCGGCGCGAAGGCGCTCGACCTCATCGCCGGGCAACTCGATCGTCGCGGCGAAATGGCCGTCGGGGCCCGAGGTCCCGGCCGGGTGGATCGTCTCGCCCAGGCGGATGGCCATCGCCTTGCCCCGCTCGTTGTCGACCAGAAAGGCCCGCGCCCTTTGCTTGAACCGGGCCGTCTCGGCCTGCTCTCGCGAGAGACCGAGCAGGCGCCACATCAGGCCCAAGGCGGCCGCCCGCTTGAGCGAGTCGCCTTCGGGCTCGAAGATGCGGCCGTGGACCACCAGCGCCCAGCGCGTGCCGCCGGCGATCTGCCGGCCATAGGTCGGGTAGAAGACGACATCCTCGTCGTCGCGGATCGGCGACGGAGGCACATCCAGCGCGACCAGTAGTGCCGCAGCGAGAGCCATCGACATGGCGCACCGTCAACAATCGTGGGAGGGTGTGACATGGGGGGGACAACAACTCCATTCTACCGGCGCCGAGCGGTGCCGCGATTGCAGCGCGGCGCACGTGCCGAAGGAACCTGCCCGTTTTCGCACAAAAAGGTTGATCTGGCCCTCGGTGTCGGGTTAGGCTGGAGCGCGTGGAGAACGCCTTCTACGCTGGCCGATTCGAAGGGGACATGTCATGGTACCCGTCCTATTCGCCATGTCGTGGATTGGATGGTGCCTGCTGCTGGTGGGCATCTATCTGGTCGTGCTACTGATCCGCGGCGCGATCCACCTCGGCTCGTGGTTCATCGACGAGTTCGTCGTGGCGCCGCGCGAAGAGGAGGAACTCGCGACAAAGCGCCGCAACCGCAACCGGTCGCGCGAAAGCCGGGCCGTCGACGACGAGGTGTCGGTCAGGTGATGCGCGGCATGCTCGATTCGCCATCGCCGCATCGCGCGACCAGGGCGCGCTGCGCGATGACCGGCTCCGCCGCAAGGTGCCAGGCGTGTGCTTGCGACAACCGTCGGCGAGCGCGCGATAAGGCTGGTTCGACGGCGATCGGAACGCTTGTCGCGGCGCCCAGGCTGCTTTAGAATGACGGCGCCGGGACGTGGTATTCCGGCTCCCCACGAAGTGTGGGGTCGCCGGCCTGCCCAGGCGTCGGCTCGGAACGTTTCGCCGTCTGGATACGCCGTCCGGCTTGGGTTGGCCCGTATCTTCGAGGCCGGTTGAGCGGCTGGGATGTCTGACTCGCCTTATCTGCAGTCTCGCCGAAACAGAGCCTTGCTGCTGGCCGCGATCGCGGCGCTCGGCGTCGCGCTGACCGTGGCGGCCTACTTGGCGATCGTCGACAGCGAGCGTCGGCGCATCGAGTCGCAGTTCGAGGAAGACAGCGGTCGCCGGGTGCGAGAGATCGAGAAACGTCTGCGCAACGACATGGTGGTCGTGTACCGCCTGTCGGCTTTCCGAGACGGCGAAAACCCGGGGACGGCATGGGATTTTCGCAGGATCGCCCGGCCGATTCTCGAGGGCAGCGACAGCCTTTTGGCCCTGGCCTGGGTGCCTCGCGTCGAGGCCGGTGAGTGTGCCGCGCACGAGCAATCGGCCCGGCGGGAGGGAATGGCCGGCTATCGCGTCGCGCAGCGTTCGGCCGATGGGACGTGGGTGCCTGCTTTGGCGCCGGGCGAGCGCGACGCGTTCCCGATCCTGTACCACTGCTCCCGAGACGACTCGGGCACGATGCTCGGTTTCGACCTGGCCTCCGATCCCGCGTGCGGAGAGGCCCTGACTCGGGCGTGCGACACGGGCCAGATCGCCACGTCGGGGAAAACGGCCTGGCGCGAGGGCGACGCCGACCGAGCGGCGATCTACGTCTTTCGGCCCCTGTATCGCGACGGGCGGCCCGACGACGCCGACTCGGCGCGACGAAACCTCGTCGGATTCGCCGTCGCGGTCATCGACTTCTGCCGGACGGTCGAGACCGCCCTGTCCGGCTTCCGGCCCGAGGTCGACCTCCAGGTGTTCGACGCCTATACGAGCCGGGCAAGCGGGTTCGTGTGCGCCTACGACGCGGCCGAAGGGGCTTGCCGCGGCACGCCGCTGGTGCCGCCCGACGCGATCCTGCCGTCGGGACAAACGGTCACCATGACCGTGGAGAGCCCGGGCCGCCAATGGACGGTCGATTGCCTGCGCACGAGCGACTACGTCGCCCGCCGCACGACGCCTATGGCCCCGGTCAGCCTGGTCTTCGGCCTCGTGCTCACCGCGCTGGGGACGACCTACGCGGCAACGCTGATGGGCCGCACGGCCCGCGTCGAAAACCTGGTCGTGCGGAAGACCCAGGAGATCCGCGAGGCCAACGCCCAATTGCAGGCGGAAATGGCCGAGCGCAAGCGGGTCGACGCCGCCATGCGCCAGAGTGAGAAGCGATTCCGCTCGCTCGTCGAGACCACGAGCGACTGGATCTGGGAGACCGACGCTCGCGGCGTCTACACCTACTCGAGCCCCCGCATCAAGGATCTGCTCGGCTACGAAGTCGATGAGGTGCTCGGCAGGACGCCCTTTGACCTGATGCCGGCCGAAACCGCCCGGAGGGCCGCCGAGCTGTTTGCCGAGCTGGCCGTCTCGCACCGCCATTTCGCGCGCCTTGAGCACGTCAACCTGCACAAAGACGGCCGCCGGATCGTCGTCGAATCGAGCGGCGTGCCCATCGTCGACGACGCGGGAAACCTGCTCGGCTACCGCGGCATCAACCGCGACGTCACCGAGCGCAAGCAGGCCGAGGAGGAGCTGGCCTTCGAGCGGTTTCTTCTGACCACGTTGATGGACAACTGCCCCGACTACATTTACTTCAAGGATGCCCAAAGCCGATTCCTGCGCATCAGCCGGGTCCTTGCGGAGCACTTCGGCCTCGCCGACCCCGCGGAGGCCTGCGGCAAGACCGACTTCGACTTCTTCGAGCGCGCCCGAGCCGAGGAGGCGTTCGCCGACGAGCAGCGGGTCATGCAGACGGGCCGGCCCGTGGTCGACAAGGAGGAGCGCCAGATCTGGCCCGACGGGCGCTTCTCGTGGGTCTCGACGAGCAAGGTCCCTTTGCGCAGCGCGTCGGGTGAGATCGTCGGCACCTTCGGCATCTCGCGCGACATCACCGAGCGCAAGCAGTTCGAGAGCCAGTTGCGGGGCGCCAAGGAGGCCGCCGAGGCGGCCAACCGGGCCAAGAGCGCCTTCCTGGCCAACATGAGCCACGAAATCCGCACGCCCATGAACGCCATTCTCGGCATGACCGAGCTGGTGCTCGATACGCGGCTCGACCCGCAACAGCGCGAGTTCCTCCACGTCGTGATCGAGTCGGGCGAGGCCCTGCTGGCGCTGATCAGCGACATTCTCGATTTCTCCCGGATCGACGCGGAGAGGATCGCGCTGGATCGCGCCGTGTTCGACCTCCGCGAGTCGCTGGGCGACACGATGAAGTCGCTGGCCGCCCAAGCCGACGCCAAGGGCATCGAGCTGGCCTGCGACGTGCACGCCGACGTGCCCGGCCTGGTCGTGGGCGACGCGGGCCGGCTGCGCCAGATCGTCGTCAACCTCGTGGGCAACGCGATCAAGTTCACCCAGCGCGGCGAGGTGCTCATGCAAGTCGACTGCCCGTCCCGCGTCGGCGACCACGCGATGCTGCACTTCGCGGTCTCCGACACGGGGATCGGCATCCCCGAGGAGAAACGCCAGGCGATCTTCGAAGTCTTCGAGCAGGCCGACAACTCGACGACGCGCCGCTTCGGCGGCACCGGCCTGGGGCTGGCCATCTCGTCGCGGCTCGTCGAGATGATGGGCGGCCGCATCTGGGTCGAGAGCGAGGAAGGGCGAGGCAGCACGTTTCACTTCACGGCCCGCTTCGACACGCCTCCGCACGACGCCGTCGTCCCGTCCCGCGACGACGTCGGGGGGGTCGAGGGGCTGCGCGTCCTGGTCGTCGACGACAACGAGACCAACCGCCGCATCCTCGCCCAGATGCTTCGCAACTGGAGCATGCGGCCCGTCGCGGTCGCCGACCCGCGCGAAGCCATCCAACGGATGGGCGAGGCCGAGGCCGCGGGCCAGAGGTTTCCCCTCGTCTTGACCGACGCCCACATGCCCGGGATGGACGGGTTCGCGCTGGCCGAGGCGGTCGGGCAAGACCCCCGGTTGCGCACGGCCATGGTGATGATGCTGACCTCCGCCGACGTTTCCGCCGACGTGGCCCGGTGCGAAGAACTCGGCATCGTCGCCTATCTGCGCAAACCGGTGAAGCAATCCGAGCTGTTCGACGCGATCGCCCTGGCCCTCGGATCGAGCGAAGCCGTCGAGCGGGATCACGTGCCCCCGCCCGAAGCGACCGGCTTGCCCCCGCTACGGATCCTGCTGGCCGAAGACAGCCTGGTGAACCAGAAGCTGGCGGCGGCCTTGCTCGAAAAGTACGGCCACACGGTGACCGTGGCCTCGAACGGGTCCGAGGCGATCGGCGCGTTGTGTTCCCACGAGTTCGATCTGGTGTTGATGGACGTCCAGATGCCCGAGATGGACGGCCTGGAGGCCACGGCCCTGATCCGCACCCGGGAGGAAGAGACGGGCACCCACGTCCCCATCGTGGCCATGACCGCCCACGCCATGCAGGGCGACCGCGAACGGTGCCTCGGCGCGGGCATGGATGGCTACGTGGCCAAGCCGATTCGCGCCCGGGAACTGTTCGGCGCGATCGAGCAGGCCCTTCGAGCAACGCCGGCGCCGCTTGCCGCGCCTGCCGCGCCCGACCCGCCCTCGTCGATCGATTGGTCCGAGGCGATGCGGGCCGTGAAAGGCGATCACGGACTGCTGCGGATCGTGGTCGAGGCCGCCCTGGAGGAATGCCCGCAACAGCTCGACGGCATTCGCCGCGCCGTCGCCTGCAACGATCCGGCCGGGCTGCGACTGGCCGCCCACACGCTCAAGGGCGCCGTTCGCTACTTCGGCGAGGGCCCCGCCTACGATTACGCTTACCGCCTCGAAGTCATGGGGCGGGAACGCAACCTGGCCGGGGCGCCCGAGGTCCTCGAAACCCTCGAAACGGAAATGACGCGGCTCGTCCCCGAGCTTTCCCAGTACCTCGAGCGACCGGAGATCGCCGACCCGGCGCCAGGTGCGCCGAGGAACCAACGCCCCATCTGAACCACGGATCGAGGCAACTGCTTCGTAGCGGCCGCCGAGGGCGGCCCGATCATCTGACTCACCCGGAGAGGATTCGATCGATGCCTTCCGTTCTCGTTGTCGACGACTCGGCGGTCGACCGTCGCCTGGTCGGCGAGATTCTGCAGGTCGACGAGTCCTTGGAGGTCCGATACGCGGCCGACGGACGCGACGCCCTCGAACGGATCGAAGGTTCCGTTCCCGACGTGGTCGTGACCGATCTGCTCATGCCCGAACTCGACGGACTCGAGTTGGTGGCCGCCGTGCGGAAGCGGTTTCCCGCGGTGCCCGTCATCCTGATGACGGCCCGGGGAAGCGAAGAAATCGCCGTGCGCGCCCTCAGGCAGGGGGCCGCCAGCTACGTGCCCAAGCGGGCGCTGGCCGAGCAGCTTGTCGAAACGGTGCGCGGCTTGCTCAAGGTTTCGTCGCACCGGCGCGGTCAGACGCGGCTGATGAGCCGCGTGACCCGGATCGAGTACAGCCTCGTGCTCGACAACGACCGCAGCCTGCTCGATCCCCTGATCGACTACCTTCAGGAAGGGATCACCCAGATCGCGCTCTGCGACGACACCGACCGCACCCGAATCGCCGTGGCCTTGCGCGAGGCGTTGCTCAACGCCCTGTATCACGGGAACCTCGAGGTCAGCTCGCGCGAGCGCGACAAGGGCATCGGCACGATTCAAGCCGTGGCCGACGAGCGGGCCGGGCAGGCGCCCTACCGCGATCGGCGGATCTACGTCGACTCCCGGCTGGCGCGCGACGAGGCCGTGTTCGTGGTCCGCGACGAGGGACGCGGTTTCGACCCCACGTCGCTTCCCGACCCGACCGACCCGGCCAACCTCGAAAACCTCAGCGGCCGCGGCGTGCTGCTCATGAAGACCTTCATGGACGAAGTGGTCTACAATGCGACCGGAAACCAGGTCACCCTGGTCAAGCGCGGCGGCAACGAGCGCGGGACCGGCCGGTAACCCGGCCGACGAAAAGCCCCTCACCCGGCCCGAACGCTCCATCCGGATTCAGCGAGAACGCCTGCTCCCCGTCGAGCCTGCCGCCCTGCCTTGACGCGGCGAGGCGGGTAGCGAGGCGCTGGCCGCCTCCGCGGCCATCGCGGCCCCGTTGCCCATCCGGCGCGTGTAGGCCGGCGAGAAGGTCTTCGCAGCCTCGGCGGCGGCCGCCGCCTCCGGGTTGACGGACCCGCGAACCTGGTAGTTGCCGAGTGCCCCGGGCACCTGGGTCCAGTCGTAGCTCCTGGCGGCTTGACGAGGATGGGCCACGGGCGGCACCTGGGACGGATCGGGCGGGACGTAGTTCGAGCTGGCCTGCCGAGGCGACCGCGCAGAAGGCGGCACGCCGGGCGCCGGGCTCCCCGCCGCCTCTTGCGACAGGAGTTGGCGCCGCTGCGAGTAGCTCTGCGACCGCAACGGGCCGGTCCGCGTCGCCGGTTGGGCAGCCGGAAGCGATCCACCCGAGGGCATCGACGGCTCGGGCACCGTCACCGAACCCGCGCCAGGCGTCGGGCCAACGTGAACAGGTTGGTACGTTTCCACTGGGGTCCCTTGGTCGACGGTCTGCCCCGGATCGGTCGAGGGCGTCGAGGGGGGAGTGGTCGGGGTCGTCTTGGGCTCGTTGGAGGCGGCAGCCTGGGCCTGATTGTATGCGGCCTGGAAGCCACCGCCCGTCGTGGATACGCCCGGGATCGACGGTTTCGGCCCGGTGGTCGACGTGTATTGCCGGAGGAAGGCGAGGATGTCGTCGACGCTCCAGCCCGTGGGCTTTGTCGCCGCCGGCGGATCGCCGGGTACGGAGACGCCCGGGGTCGACAAGTCCGCCCCGAGGGCGGCCTGGCCGAGAACCGCCCCCAGAAAACCCGCCGCCAACACGCTTGCCAAAAGCCTCATCGCCGTGCTCCTGCGGTAATGGTCGATCGTCGCGACTCGGCAGCCAGGAAGCCACAAGCCGTGAAGATGGAGAAGCTTACGCAGTCTAGACAATCTCTATCATGGTTGGCTTTGTCACGGGTGTCAATCATCGCGCGAACGCGGGCAGAAATGGGGCGCCCGAACATGCCACTTTCAAGTGGTGCGAAATACCACTTCTGTGGCGCAAAGAGGAGGTGACTCCTGCGGTCGCCGAGCCCTCTTCGAGCCCTCGTTCGTGACTTCTGCGCGCCGTGCGCGCATGTTGTGGGGTGGTGGACCGATGGAGGAATGGAGTGATGGAGTGATGGAATTCGGCTCGAATGGGGGGGCACCACTCCACCACTCCACCACTCCACCACTCCACCACTCCACCACTCCACCACTCCACCACTCCATCATTCCACCATTCCCTCACTCCCACGGTTCGGTCTCGATCGGCAGGGCCTGGATCGTGACGTCGTCGATCCACGCTTCGCCGATGCCGGAGAGCACAAAGGTCAGCGAGACCCGGCCCGACTGGTCCGCAACGCGATACCGCGTGAACTCCTGCCACTGGCCGACGCTCTGGATCCTCTCTGCCAGGGCAATGCCCGACGGGGAATCGACGATCATCAGCCCGTCGAGGCTGCCCACGATCGGCGAGGGAACTCGCACCCACCCGTGCACGCGAAGCAACTGGCCGGGTTGGGCATCGATCGAGGGGCTCGAAAACCACGACGGAGGGGTTTCGATGAGGCCGGGTGGGTCGTTCTCGTCCGCGGCGCGAACCACGAGGCGCAACCCATAGCGTCCCGAATGGGCCGCGATGGGACTTAACTCGGCTTGCGCGTACATACCGGCCGGCGCGTGCTGAAAATGGCGCCACCCCAGGCGGTGCAGGGCAGTCGAGTCCTCGAAATCGCCGCCTTCGAGCAGGTCGACGCCCGCCGGACGCCCGTGCATCCGCCGCCGCAGCGACAAGTGCCAGGGCAGGGTCGCCGGCGTGACCCCGGTCGGAAGAGAGACCGGCGACGGCGAGCCGGCCGCGATCGAATCCCAGTAGGCTCGTTCGAGCCGGCGCAGGGGGGCCGTTGCCCGTTGAGCTTGGCGATACGCCTTGGCGTAGTCTCCCGCGGCCAAGGCGGCGTCGCTGGTCTGGATGTCGCGTCGGGCCTCGTCCAGCCAACCGGCTGCCTCGAGGGGACCGCTGATTTCGGCGGCGAGCTGATGATGGGCGCGCTGGTCGTCTTCGAGCTTTGCCGCGGCCAGGTCGCGCTGCAACTGGGCGGCGCGGCGCCCGATTTGAATGGCCGTTGCGCTGACGCCGCTGACCGCGAGCGGGTCTTGCGTGAGCAGCACGAACGACGTGAGCCCGAACTGGTCGAGGGTGATGCGCGTGCCCCCGGCGACCCGCTCGCGCGGAATCGGTTGGAGCGTGCTGGGGCCCAACAGGTAGGCCTTGTACGATTCGGGCACATCGCGAACGACCAGCGACAGGCTGTTGGCAGCCGGCTGGGCGGGCACGAATTGGGCGCCTGCCCCGATCCACATGGGGATGACGAGGCGCGAGCGATCTCGACGGAGCATGGTGGCGGTCGCGTCGGGCTCGGCGCACCGGACGGCGGCCGTGAGGCTCCCCGACGCGGCCCAGGGCTCGATCAGGCTCAGTTCCAGGTTGAGCAGTTCCAGCGTCATGGCCCGGCGCTGGGTGTCGCGGTCGGGGGCATCCAGCGGCGAATCGGACCGGAACAGCAGCCCGCGACTACCCGCCGCGACCGCCGTGTAGGTGAGCAGACGGATCGCGTCGCTCGGGAAGGCCGCCGGCGCGTGCTCGCCCAGACCGAGGCCCCGCCACTGTTCGCGCAGCGCGGGGGCGGGTTGCGTCTGGATGGACGTCCAAACGGGCGTCCCGGGCCGCGCAAGACGGGGACGTTGACGCAGCCATTCGCCATAGTCGGCCAGCTCGAAGGTCGTTCCCAGCACGGGGCGGCCGACCAGCAGGAACGCCGGGTCCACGCTCCGGCTGAACCCGAGCAGCTCGGAGTCGGGACCGCAGATCAGCGGCCGGCGCAAGTGGCCGTCGGCGCGGCGGACCTGCTCGGCCCATCGCCGGGTGCGCTCGAGCTCGGCGGCGGTCAGCTTCTCGCCGAGGTTCCAGGCCAACACGTTTTCGTACGCGCGCCCCACTCGATCGGTGCTCTCCGACTCGCGGTCGCCCGGGTTGGTGCGGAAGGGAACCGGCGGCGGGCACACGATCCACAGTCCCAACCTGCCGGCCTCATCGAGAAGCTCCGACGAGGGGAGTTCGGCCAGCCACACGGCGTTGAAGCCCAAACGCTTCAACAGCGTCAGGGGCTCGCCTCGATACTCGATCATCCGGGGCAACGTGGGGCGCTCGTCGACGAGCAGCACGGAGCCTTCGACCCGGAATCGTCGGAGCGTCGCGGCCGGACCCCGGTCGCGGCCGACCCATTCGGGCTGAGACGAGACCGAGACCGTGTCGACGGCGACCCGATCCCTCGCGCCCGCATGAGCCGACACATATCCGGCCACGTCGAGATCGTCGATCCAGACCCGCGTGGCGTCCGGCCCCCCATAAACGCGCAGCAGCACCCGTTCGACGTAGGCCTCGCGCACGTCGATCTCGCCGGCTTGCTGGCTCCGCAAGATCCGCACCTGGCGCAACAGCCGTTGGGGAACCTGATCGATGCGAAGCTGCTGCCAGCGATCCACCGCGGTGTCGTTCGATCCGCGCACGAGGATCGTGAGGCGGCGACCGGTCTTCGAATCGGTCGTTCGGGGCAGCACGACCTCGGCCAGCAACTGCAAGCCGGCGCGGTTCGACTTGACTCGGACCGTGATCGACAGCTCGTCGATGACCCGCGGCCTTCCGACCTCGTGCGCGACATCGACGGCCGTTCCGGGCGCTGCCGAGATGGCCAGATGCTCGCATCCGTCGCCGGTGAACGCCTCGGCGCCGACCCGGCGATGGGCGAGGATCTGATACGGGGCATCGCCTCGCACGGGACGCCAACTGGGCTGCGGTCCCTCGAATCCTTCGTACCAGGGGCCCTCGGCGCGCACGGCGGTCGCGGTCGCCAGCAGCGCGGTCGCGACCAGCAATGCCGACCGGGACTTGATCAGCGGGCAGGGATGTGGCACAAAATCAACACGGAGGGTTTGCGGTGCCTCGACGTAACGCCCGCTTGTATCAGGATTTGCGAGATCGCTCCAGGTCAAACGTGGCGTTTTGTCACACCGGGCCGGGCGATCCGAGCGGGGCTCGACTGCCTAACCCTTTTGAATAAAACGACTTATGGCCGATTCGTGCGCGCGGGCCCCATTCGCGGCACGGGGGGTGCTTCAAGTCGGTTCGTCCAACGCAATCGGAAGGAGAGCCCCATGAGTCAGCAACCTCGATACGACGCCGCCGACGCCGCAGCAGTCCCCGCCGAAATCGCGCAGCTCGAAGCCGCGATCCGGCAACTGCCGACGCCGTACCGCCAGCAGGTCGATCCGGCCCTTGGTCGGGTGATCGAAAGCACCAGGCGTCGACGTCGGATTCTATCGCTCGTTCAAGACGCCCTCAGCCAGTTGCGTCTGGACATGAAATACCTGATGTTCGACCTCGAGGCGACGCGCCGCGAGCGGGACGAGTACCGACGCCAGCTCGACGAAGCCTGACGCGCCGTCCATTGCGGCGGGCACAGGGTCGGGCTAGGATGGGACCGAGGCTCGACCACGCAACCGGCGCGCGCAAACGCTCCGGGCCCTTCTCGCCCGAGCCTTCGTCGCCATCGTTCTCCGCCACCTTTGGGAGGAACGTTCTCCCCATGACCGAACCGTCCGCTTCCGAGCTTGCCGATCGCGCACTCGAATTGGATTTGTTGACCGAGCGCCAGTTGCAGGAGGTGTGGGGCGCCCTGGGCAGCCACGAAGTCAGCAGCAAGCAGTTCCAGCAGCACCTGGTTCGTCACGAGTACCTGACGAACTACCAGGTCGAGCGCATGGTGCGCGGGGAGCGGACCGGCTTCTTCTACGGCGACTACATGGTGACCTACCTGCTGGGCGCCGGGACGTTCGCCCGGGTCTACCGCGCCGTGCACCGCGAGACCCGGCAGAACGTCGCCGTCAAGGTGTTGCGAAAACGTTACAGCGAAAACCCGAAGCAGGCCGAGCTGTTTGTGCGGGAAGGCAACCTGGGACGCGCGCTGCGCCACCCGAACATCGTGCCCATCTACGAAGTCCACTCGAAGGGCTCGACGCTCTTCCTGGTGATGGAGTTCGTCGAGGGGTTGAGCCTGCGCGACCTGATGAAGATCCGCAAGAAGTTCGACCCCCTCGAGGCCACGCGGATCACCGTCGGCATTGCCAGTGGGCTGCGCTACGCCTTCGAGCACGGCCTGACGCACCGCGACCTGAAGATGAGCAACGTACTGGTCTCCAGCCGCGGCGAGCCCAAGCTGGTCGATTTCGGACTGGCCACGATCGACGACAAGACGGCCGACGACACGATCACCGAGCAGACCAGCGCGCGCACGATCGACTATGCCGCCCTGGAGCGGGCGACGGGAGTCCGTCGCGACGACACGCGCAGCGACATCTATTTCCTGGGATCGATCTACTACCACATGCTGGTGGGCACGCCGCCCCTTTCGGAGACCGCCGACCGCTTGCAGCGTCTGAGCCGGGGACGCTTTGCCGACGTGGTCCCCATCGAGCAAATCGATTCGACGCTGCCCCAATCGGTGGTCGCCGTGGTGAACAAGGCCATGGCCCTGGACCCGATGGAGCGATACCAGACCCCCGCCGAGATGGTCAAAGACCTGGGAATCGCCTCCCGGCAGATGGCCCTTCAGGCCAAGGAAGAGGCGGCCGAGGCCGAGCGGCAACGGGAGCGGGAACGCCGCGCCGCCGAGGCCAGGGAAAAGCAGAAAGACCAGCGGTCGGTGATGGTCGTCGAGTCGAACGTCAAGATGCAGGACGTCTTCCGCAGCGGTCTGAAGCGAGCCGGATACCGCGTGCTGCTGACCAGCGATCCCCATCGCGCCCTGCAGCGATTCCGCCAGGATGTGCGCACGGCCGACGGGCTGATTCTCAACGCCCATGAGTTAGGGCGATCGGCCCTCGATGTCTTCCACGTTTTCACCGAAGACCCGTCGGTCGACCGGGTCCCCGTCATTCTGCTGGTCGACCGGACCCAAGCGCACCTGGTCGAAGAAGCCAGGACCACCGAGCGTCAGATCGTGGTTTCCATGCCGGTCACGATGAAGCAGCTTCGCGCCTCCCTGGGCAAGCTGTTGCCGGCCTCCTGAGGGCGCGCTCGGCAAGCACGGTTCCCGTCCGAGGTCGTCGCGACACTCCCTGTGCCGTCGGTCGGCCCCTCTGCGTTGACGGTCCGGCCGCGGGCACTATAATCTTCATCGAGCCTGGCTCTGTTGCAGAAGCCGATGCATCCATCGCCCGAACACGCCTCAGCGGCAAGGAGTTCCGTCTCATGGCCAACATCCCCGAACTGTCTGATCGAGATTTCCAGTCCGAGGTTCTCGAAGCGACGGAGCCGGTGCTGATCGATTTCTGGGCCCCCTGGTGCGGCCCGTGCCGGATGATCGGTCCGGTCATCGAACAACTTGCCGCGGAGAACGCCGGGGCCATCAAGGTCGCCAAGGTGAACATCGACGAAAGCCCAAATATCGCAGCGACTTATGGAGTCAGCAGCATCCCCACGTTGATGATTTTCAAAGGGGGAGAGGTGGTCGATCGATTCGTCGGCGTTCAGCCGAAACCCCGCCTTCAGGAAGCCATCGACCAGGCGAAAGCGACGTAGTCCACGCCGGGCCAACTTCGCATAGATTTTCCAAACCGCCTGGCCGTCGCGTCTTTCCCAGGCGAAAGCTTCGCCTTGACGCACCGAGTTTTCTGCGCTGTTTGCCCACTTGCCTTTGAGTTGGCCGGTTGAGAGTGCCGATCAAGCAGTCTGGGCAGGAACTGACGGTTGCGCGGATCTTGACGGCCCCGCCCTGGGCTCGTCAAGAGCGGGCGCTCGTCCGAGCCCCGAGACGCAATCGCGACACGCCGTGCCCGCATGCTGGGAACTCCTTTTCGAGTGCGGGCTCAGCCCGCGCGAAGGTCTGGTCCATGATAGACGCAGTCGAATCCCTCTCCGGCGCCGTCACGCCCGCCTCGATCGAAGGGACGGAAAACCGCATCGACGCCGCCCACCTCGCATGTGCGCCCCAGTCGGCGGCCCCAAGTTCCGAAATCCTGTTGCTCCAGACGAAGGGCGAGCCGCCCCCCGATGCGACCGCACCGGGGATCGCGTTCCAGCGTTTGCAGAGCCAGGCCGCCCAACTGGCCGCCTACTTGAGGGCAAGGCAAGGGAACCTCGACCAGCGCCAAGCCGAACTCCACTCGCAGATCGCCCGATTCGAACACGAAGCCCGCACAACCCGGCTCGTGCTCAGCGAGCAGGCGAGCCAGTTGGAGGAGCGCAAGCAGGAAATGGAGCAGCGCCTGGCTCGCCTGGCGGCGGCCGAGGCCGCCGCCGAGCGGAATCGAGCCCGGACGGAAGACGAATTGGCCCGGCGCGAGCAATCGCTGGCCAACCGAGAGGCCGCGCTGGAGGCCCGGTCGGCTGAGCAACAGCGCGTCGGCCGAGCCCTCGACGAACACCGAGCAAAGGCCGAAAGGGAAATCCTCGCCGCCCGCCAGAAGCTCGAGCACGACCGTGCGGTGTCGATTCAGTTGGTCCGCCAACTTCTCGAGGGCGTCGAACGCCGCCGGCAGGCCGTGGAGACCCTCGCGCAGCGACCGCCGGAACCGGCCCGGCCCTCCGGCGACCTCGCGCGCCGGGAGCGGGAGCTTCGACAGGCATGGGAGGCCGTCGAGCGAAAGAGCCGGCAGCTCGACGAGGCCGAGGCCGACTTGGCGCGATCGCGGGCCGAGGCAACGCGGCTCGGCGAGCAATGGGCGGCGGACCGGCGGGAGGCCCGCAAGCAGCTCGAGGAAGAGCGGGAGCGGATGGCCGCCGAACACCGCCGCATCCTGGATGCGCTGGACGGCAAACGCCGGGCGCTGGGCCGGCAGAGCGAGGTTGTTGATCGATCGCGCGCGGCGCTGGCCGACATGCGTTCGGAACTCATCCAGATGCACCGCGAGACGCTCGAGATCCGCCTGGCGACCGAAGAGCTTTGGATTCAACTGGCCGGCGAGGCCCCCCCGGCCGTGCTCACCCAGTCGCTGGGGCAAGTGCGTGCCAAGCTGGCCGACGACTACCGGCAGTCCCAGGCCGAACTGGCCGAGCGCAAGCGAGAGATCGAATCGCTTCGCGAGCAGCTTGCCACGGAACACCAGAAGCTGCTCCGCAAGAAGAAGGACCTGGAGAACTGGGCCGCGCGTCGGCACGACGAGGCCGCCAAACAGGCCCAGCGCTTGCTCGCGCGCGAGCGAGAGCTGGCCCGGCAGGCCGCCCACTACGAACAGCAGCGTCGCCAATGGGAGGCCGAGCGTCTCGACGATCGACAGCGCCTACGGCGGTTGGAGGCGCGGCTTCGGCACGCCGAGGTATCGCGGTCCGTCGGCGTCGGGTGAGCCAGCCCGGCTGCGCCGTCGGCCGCCCGAGACGAACGGTCGTGGCGAACGGCCGCGGCGGGAAAGCAAACAGGCCCAGGAAAACGGGTTCCCTGGGCCTGGGTACTCCGAACGTTGGGCCGTATCGGCCTATCGCTGGGTGAGGGAGTCCTGGTAGGACGATTCTTGTTGCTCCTCGGCCCGTTTCTGGGCAACACCGGCCGCCTGCATTCCCGCCTGGATTTCGAAAGGCGAGAAGTAGGGATAGCGCTGGCCGGTGACGCGTCGGACCTGTTTGGCGGCCAATTCGGCCCAACTCATATCGTTGGCCAGGTGCCAGGCGGCGGCCTGAGCGACTCGCTGGTTCAGTTGGCCGGTGCCGAGCATCCCGCAGACTTCTTCGACCCCTGCCTTTTCGGTAACCTGGTCCAGGGGGACGATTTTGTACGTCATGGAGGGCCGCGGATCGGGCTTGCCATGCTCGAGGCAGACGGTGGGGAACCGGCCTTTGGCGACCTTCTCGGGCGGGATATTCCACATGCCGCCGCCTCCCATGCCCATTCCCATGCCTCCCATGCCCATGCCGCCCATGCCCCCCCCCATGCTCTGACCGCCGCCGAAGCCGCCCCCGCCGCGGCCGCCGCGGCCGCCATCCATGCCGCCCATGCCGGCCCCCATGTCGAACTGGGCCAGGACGTGCACGGCACCGAAGGTTGCAGGCAGCTTGACCGAGAGCGGCTTGTCGGTGGTGTTTTTCACCGTGATTCGGCACTCGGTTGAATCCTTGGGGATGAGCCTCACCTCGACCTGGCCGGCTTCGATGGCCGAGAACAGCTCGACGGTTTCAGGAGCCGCATCGACGGCCTCCGTACGATCCGCGGCCGTAAGCACCGCAGGCAGCAGGATCGCGACGCCAATCACCAAAAGCCACGACCAACCGGTCCGTCCGCGAGACGCCATGATGATTCTCCTACCAGGAAGGCAATGCGCAGAATGGGCGGAGGAGACGAGCCTCCACTCTCATTCAGGTTAATCGGCGATGCCCGAAAAGCCAAGCAGAAATGCGGTCCAACCGGCATTTCCCGCACGGTCGCCGGGGTGGCCGTGGCCCAGTTCGCGTCCGATTTGTGGCAACGGCCAGCCGGCCGGCGACGGAGAACCGCCCGCGACCACTCGCATGAGGGGGTGCCGTATCTTGTTTGGTGGGGATCTTCTGTCGGATCGTTGGGCGACCGGGTGATTCTGCGATGGCCGCCTGTGTGGTATGGTTGACAGTCCCCGAAGAGGTTGCCTAGAATACGCGATTTCGCGGGCGTGTCGGGGCGCAGTCGTAGGTCGTTTGGCTCCAGATAAAGGACGAAGAATGAGTTTTTGTCGAGCGGTGAAGGGCGGCCTGGGAGGCCGCAGGTGGTTGGTCATCCTGGCCACGCTGATTGTTTTCCTGGGCGGGACGGGCCAAGCCGGGGCCGCCGAGTTCGAGCGGCCCGGCGGAGGAACCGCCTTCATGTTCTTCCTCTACTGGCTGCTTGCAACCGCCGGTTCGGTCGCGGCCTTGTACTACGCGTACAAGTTCTACCAGAAGATGATGGAGGCCGACGAAGGCACGGAGAAGATGAAGGAGATCGCCGGCTACGTGCGCGAGGGGGCGTACGCCTACCTCTGGCAACAGTACAAGGTGGTCGGCATTTTCTTCGCCGTGATCTGCGTGCTGCTGGCGATTGCGGCCTTCGTCTTTCACGTCCAGAGCGGCTGGGTGCCCTTCGCGTTTCTCACCGGCGGTTTCTTCTCCGCCCTGGCCGGCTTCATCGGCATGAAGACGGCCACGTGGGCCTCGAGCCGCACGGCCGCCGGGGCACAGAAGTCGCTCAACCAGGGCCTGCAGGTCGCGTTCCGCAGCGGGGCCGTCATGGGCCTGACCGTCGTGGGACTGGGCCTGTTGGACATCTGCCTCTGGTTCTTCGTCCTCTACTGGCTCATTGCATGGCTCGGCTTCGAAATGAGCCTGGTCCACATCACGGTCACCATGCTCTGCTTCGGCATGGGAGCCAGCAGCCAGGCGCTCTTCGCCCGTGTCGGCGGTGGAATCTTCACCAAGGCCGCCGACGTCGGGGCCGACTTGGTCGGCAAGGTCGAGGCGGGCATTCCTGAAGACGATCCCCGCAACCCCGCCACGATCGCCGATAACGTGGGCGACAACGTGGGCGACGTGGCCGGCATGGGCGCCGACCTCTACGAATCGTACTGCGGGTCGATTCTGGCTACGGCCGCCTTGGGCGTTGCCGCGTTCGCCAGCGGAAAGCTGGTTCCCGAGGGCGAGACGGTCGGCGTCATGCAGCTTCGGGCCCTGTTCCTGCCCATGATTATCGCCGCGGTGGGCATCGCCCTGTCGATCTGGGGCGTCTATCTCGTCCGGACCGACGACGAGCAAGCCACCCAGCGCACGCTGCTGAAGGCGCTGCGGCGCGGGGTGTACGCCTCGACCGTGGCCATCATGCTGGCCTCGTTCGTGCTGACCTGGTGGTTCCTCGGAAGCAGCTTTCTGGGCGTTTCGGGAAGCATCATCGTCGGGCTGCTGGCCGGAGCCCTGATCGGCTGGTGGACCGAGTACTCGACTAGTGACGAATACGCCCCCACCCGGGCCCTCTCCGATCAGGCCCTCACCGGCCCGGCCACGATTATCATCGGCGGCATCGCCGACGGCATGAAGAGCGTTTGGGTGCCCGTGATCACCGTCGCCGTGGCCACCCTTCTGGCCTTCGGGTTTGCGGGCCAGTGGCACTACGGCGACGCCGACTGGTTCGCCCTGGGCCTGTACGGCGTGGGCATCGCCGCCGTCGGCATGCTCAGCACCCTGGGCATTACCTTGGCGACCGACGCCTACGGCCCGATCGCCGACAACGCGGGCGGAAACGCCGAGATGTCGGGGCTCGATCCCGAGGTCCGCAAGCGGACCGACGCCCTCGACTCGCTGGGCAACACGACGGCCGCCACGGGCAAAGGCTTTGCCATCGGCTCGGCGGCGCTGACCGCGCTGGCCCTGCTGGCCGCCTACGTCGAGGAGGTCCGCGTCGGCCTCGACCGCTGGGGCGACTCGGTGCTGGCCCAAGAGGAGCCCGGCTACTACAAGATCACCGACACACTGGTGGCCCACAAGAGCAGCAGCGGCGTGCACGAGTACCTGGCGTTTGCCGACGACGTCGACAACCTGGCCTTCAGCGACGAGTTGGCACCCGAGGTCTTCCCGAAGGCGTCGACGCTCGACGCGACCTGGGTGAACGTCGACGCGAGCCGGGCCCCGGCGAGGATTCCCGACGGGTTCTTCAACAGGGCCCGCGATCAGGCCGGGGTCGAGCGATTGCACTTCGTGCCCAAGGATCCCGAGACGGCTGCCCCGCTGGTCGCCGTCAGCATGGCCACCATGCCCGACTTCATGCGCTACTACCAGTGCACGTTGATGAACCCGGCGGTGCTCGTGGGCATCTTCCTGGGGGCCATGTCGACGTTCGTCTTCTGCGCGATGACGATGAAGGCCGTGGGGCGCGCCGCCTTCGGCATGGTCGAAGAGGTTCGGCGCCAGTTTCGCGAAAAGCCGGGCATTATGAAGGGGACCGAAAAGCCGGACTACGCCACCCCGGTCGCCATCAGCACCAAGGCCGCCCAGAAGGAGATGATCGTGCCGTCGTGCCTGGGGCTTCTGACGCCGGTCGTGGCCGGCATCATCCTCGGCGTGCCGGGCGTCATCGGATTGCTCGTCGGGGCCCTGACCTGCGGGTTCTGCATGGCCGTATTCATGGCCAACGCGGGCGGATCCTGGGATAACGCCAAGAAGCACATCGAGGCCGGCGCCCACGGCGGCAAAGGCACCGACGCCCACAAGGCGGCCGTCGTCGGCGACACGGTCGGCGATCCCTTCAAAGACACCAGCGGCCCCAGCCTCAACATCCTCATCAAGCTCATGAGCATGGTGAGCGTGGTCGCGGCCGGGTTGATCGTCCGCTACAGCATCGGACTCTTCTAACCGGCACGGCTTGGCGCCTCGATCGAAACACGCACAGGCCCACGGGTTGCGACCCGTGGGCCTTCTTTTCTCGGTTCTCGGTGCGCCGCCGCGCCCGGCGACTCGTGACGCTTGCGAGGGCGATCCGCATGTCCGATACTGTCGGCTTCGCGCGACACGAATCCCGAACGAAGATCGAAACATGAACCGATTCCTCCTCATCGCGGCGCTGCTGTCGGGCGCGTGGCCCGGCCCGGCACGCGGGGCCGGCCCCCTCAACCTCATTGTGAACCCGAGCTTCGAGCGCGGCGCGCGGGGCTGGAAAGGCGCGTGGCGGGAAACCGTACCCAACGTCGTGACCGACGAGTCGCGGGCCCGCGCGGGACGCCGTTTTCTCGCCCTGACCGCCGACGGCGCCAACGCGGGCGTCGACGGCGTTCCGCTTCGCGTGGGAAGCGATTTCGACGCGGCCCGGCCGCATCGCGTCGCGGCCTGCGTGGCGAACCAAGGGATCGCCCACGGCGGGTTCGGGCTCCGGTTCTACTGCTATGACGCCCGGGGCAGGATCCTGGCCATGAAGAGCGTCGGCGGCCTGGGACCGGCATCGAGCCCGTCGGGCTGGCGCACGATCGAGGCCGCGGTCGGGCCCCAGACCGATTTCCCCTTTCCCGACGACCTCGACCACGTGGTCGTTCGCGTGTCGTTTTGGGCGGAGGACGGCAACTGCCGGGGAACCGTGCTGGTCGACGACGTCTTTTTCGGTCCGGCCGAAGGCGAGCCGGCCCCTCGCCCACGCCGATTCGAGCGGGGCGCCCGGGGCACCGTGGCCGTGTGGAGCGACGCGGTGCCCGGCGCGCCCGGCCACGGCGATCCCGAGTGGCTCGCGTCGCTGTTGCGCGAAGCGGGGTTCGGCGCTCACCTGCTCACGACCGACGAGTTCGTCGACGCCGGCGTGCTCCGCACCGATTGTTTCGATCTGGTGATCCTGCCCTATGGCGCGTTCTATCCGGCCGAAGGGGCCGACGCCTTGCGCCGGTTCCTTCGAAGCGGCGGAGCGTTGATCACGCTGGGCGGCCCTTGTTTTCGACGGCCCCTGTACCGCACCCCCGACGGTTGGACCGACCGGGTCGCCCAGCCGTCGGCAACGAAGCCCCCACGCCCCGTCGTCGTTCTGTCGGCCGAATCGGCGGCGTCGCTGGCCAAGACGATCGAGGGCGGCCCTCAGCCCGGCGAGGTTTCCCTCGTCCGGGACGACGAGGGCCGGCCGGCCCTGCGGGTCGAACTGCCGCACCTCGAGACGTACGAGTACGTCCGGTTTCCGACCGAGAGCACGGCCGAGTACGGCGTGTTGCGCTTCCGCGCCCGGGGCGACGAGGCGACCCGGCATCTGTGCATCGAGACCAACGAGTCCGACGGCTCGCGTTGGAAGGCGGTCGTCGACCTCTCGACCGGGTGGCGCACCT
>Ga0334894_1001437_pt1 | contig 20147 bp, 12 predicted proteins | sample GraSluR3_MG_6_FD_207225 | JGI IMG/M metagenome (GOLD analysis project Ga0334894, IMG submission 207225) | Sludge microbial communities from methane-producing bioreactor in Wageningen University, Netherlands - Granular Sludge_12_05 R3 | ecosystem: Engineered > Bioreactor > Anaerobic >... | reverse complement strand
TGTTTGCTCAATCCTTTACAATACTATCTAAGAAGTGTTGGAATATAAGTTGTAGAGCCGTATACGAGACCCGTACGTACGGTTCAATGAGAGGGAAGTAATACTGGCTATTATTTCTCTACTCTATATTTAGAGATATATTTACAGTAGGTTTTTTATTTTGATGCATAGACAAACAATAAATATTTTTTATATGGTATAATTGGGGGAGTGATGATTAAAGGAAGGAAGAAAATATGAGTATTAAAATGATAGCTTTTGATTTAGACGGAACCTTGTTGAATGACAAGCAGCGCATAACTCAAAAGACGTTAAAGGAAATAAAAAGAGTCAAGAACGAAGGAATTAAAATATCGGTTGCCACAGGGAGAAGTTATTCTGCAAGCAAATTTTATGCAAATCAGATAGAAGCCGATTATATAGTCTGCTGCAACGGAGCCATAGTTTATGATGTGGCCCTTGATCATGTAATCTATAAGAAACCAATGCCTCAGGATACGGCGCATCAAATAATTGAAGACATGTATAAATATTCTGACGTTCTCAAAATTCAATGGGATAGCTTTGATACCTACTATTCAAATAATCTGCTTCCCTTTGAAGAAGATTATATTAGCGCTTACAAGAGTGAGTACCCCATGGAGTCCTTTAATTTGATGCTGCTCAAATCTATTGAAGGCAAGCAAGAGATATTAAGGAAAGAAGAAATATATCAGATATTTACATTTTCTATGTCGGATGGCGATAAAAGCTATATGAATATCTTAGAATCATTAAGAGGCTATGATGGCATAAGCTATGTGGATTTTAAAGAAAACTACACGGATATAACTCACAAGGATGTCAGTAAAGGCGAAGCCCTTAAGTATTTGTTTGATTTGAATAAGCTAGATACAAAAGATCTCATGGCCTTCGGAGACAATCATAATGATGAGACGATGATGACAATAGCCGGTGCCTCAGTCGCGATGGGTAATGCACATCAGTCCATAAAGGATAAATCAAAGTATATTGCCGGTGAGAATTGCGATGAGGGAATAGCTGAATTTATGCAAAATTATTTCAAATAAAACTGCACATGTATTGTATTTATTTTTAACAATAGAGGCTTATAATCCGTTACATTAAATTGAGTATTCTGAAAAAAGCATACATAATCATAAGCACACCTCAATAAGTATGCGACAAAACAAGAAAAAGGATATACAAATAGATAAATAATATGGTACAATGAGTCATATATACAATAAAAGACATACGTTATCCTGTGTACACAAGTCAATTCGTGTGTAATTCTATATACAATGTACAATGCCTATGTTATAATTGACATGCTATTGCGCCCCAAAGCGTATGGTTTTTAACACATGGCATTTATTTTCATTAACAATTTTTATTGAAATATAAGGAGGTTCATTCATGGCAAGAAAAATGAAAACTATGGATGGTAACACGGCTGCGGCTTATGTATCTTATGCATTTACCGAAGTTGCTGCTATCTATCCAATCACTCCATCATCCAATATGGCAGAAATGGTGGATGAGTGGTCGGCAAAAGGCCAAAAAAACATCTTTGGTGAAACAGTAGATGTAGTTGAGATGCAATCTGAGGCGGGAGCCGCAGGAGCAGTTCACGGTTCTTTAGCTGCTGGTGCGTTGACAAGTACGTACACTGCTTCTCAAGGGCTTTTATTAATGCTTCCAAACATGTACAAAATTGCAGGAGAGTTGCTGCCAGGAGTATTCCATGTTAGCGCAAGAGCAATTGCAGGACACGCACTATCAATTTTCGGCGATCACTCAGACGTTATGTCTGCAAAGCCTACAGGATTCGCTCTACTTGCTTCAAACAGTGTTCAAGAGGTTATGGATCTTGGTGGCATCGCTCACTTGGCGGCCATTAAGACTAGAGTTCCTTTCCTTCATTTCTTTGACGGTTTTAGAACATCTCATGAAATTCAAAAGATTGAGCAAATCGAATATGAAGAATTTGCTGAACTTTTAGATTTTGAAGCAGTTCAAGAATTTAGAGACAGAGCCCTGAATCCAGAGCATCCTGTTACTAGAGGTACAGCACAAAATCCAGATATATTCTTCCAGGCAAGAGAAGCTTTAAATCCATTTTACGAAAGTGTTCCTGATGTAGTAGCAGACTACATGAAGGAAATAACAAAGCTGACAGGAAGAGAATACAAGCCTTTTGATTATTATGGAGCTAAAGACGCAACTGAAGTAATCATAGCGATGGGCTCTGTAGTAGATACCATCGAAGAGACTGTTGACTATCTTGTTTCAAAAGGAAAGAAAGTCGGAGTAATAAAGGTAAGACTTTACAGACCTTTCTCAGAAAAGTATTTCTTCGATGTATTGCCTGATACTGTGGAAAAAATTGCAGTTTTAGATAGAAGCAAAGAATTAGGAGCTCTTGGAGATGCTCTTTATGAAGACGTAAGAACCTTGTTCTACGACAAAGATAAGAAGCCTGTAATCGTAGGCGGAAGATATGGTCTTGGTTCAAAAGATACCACTCCATCTCAAATCTTATCTGTCTATGAAAACTTAAGCACAGCTGAGCCTAAAAATGGATTCACAGTTGGTATTGTTGACGATGTTACTTTTACTTCCCTGGAAGAAAAAGAAGTTATCAACACAACTCCGGAAGGAACAATAAGATGTAAATTCTGGGGATTGGGATCTGATGGAACAGTTGGAGCAAATAAAAACGCAATCAAGGTAATAGGTGACAATACAGACATGTATGCCCAAGGATATTTCTCTTACGACAGTAAGAAATCAGGTGGAGTTACTATTTCTCACTTGAGATTCGGTAAAAAGCCTATTAAATCAACTTACTTAATAGATGAGGCTGATTTTGTTTCATGTTCAACACAAGCATATGTATATCAGTATGATCTTCTTAAAGGGTTGAAAAAGGGTGGTACATTCTTGTTTAACACCATCTGGACCCCGGAAGAACTAGCTGAGCATTTACCTGCAGAAATGAAAAGATTTATCGCTAACAATGATATAGAATTCTACACAATCAATGCTACGAAACTAGCTGAAGAGCTTGGTCTTGGAAACAGAACCAACACTATCATGCAATCAGCATTCTTCAAGCTGGCGAAGGTTATGGATCTTGACGAAGCAATTGGCTATCTTAAGGATGCCATCAAGAAGTCTTATGGAAGCAAGGGAGATGCCATTGTCAACATGAACAACCAAGCTGTTGACCAAGGAATTAACGCACTTGTTAAGATAGAAGTTCCTGCTGACTGGGCAGATGCTAAGGAGAATCCGGCACATGCTTCTACAAAAGATGAGCCTGATTTCATTAAAAACGTGTTGAGACCTATGAATAGACAAGAAGGGGACATACTGCCAGTTTCAACATTTACTGGAAGAGAAGACGGAACCTTCCCACAAGGTACAGCTGCTTATGAAAAAAGAGGTATTGCAGTAAACGTGCCGGAGTGGCAAATAGACAACTGTATCCAATGTAACCAATGTGCATTCGTATGTCCTCATGCGGCGATCAGACCTTTCCTTGCAACTGAGGAAGAAATGAAAAATGCACCGGAGACTTTCGAGGCTAAGAAAACCATTGGAAAAGGATTCGAAGACTATAAATATAGAATTCAAGTTTCTATTATGGACTGTACAGGTTGCGGAAATTGCGCCGATATCTGTCCTTCAAAGCAAAAATCATTGTTGATGAAGCCAATAGGAACACAAGAAGAACAAATAGAAAACTGGGATTATGCGGTTACTCTTCCTGTAAGAGATAATATCGTTGCCAAGACTACAGTAAAAGGAAGCCAATTTGCTCAGCCGTTACTAGAGTTCTCAGGAGCTTGTGCAGGTTGTGGTGAGACTCCTTATGCAAAGGCAATCACTCAACTTTACGGAGATAGAATGATGATAGCTAATGCTACTGGATGTTCTTCAATCTGGGGTGGTTCAGCTCCTTCAACTCCATACTGTACAGATGCACAGGGCAAAGGTCCAGCTTGGGCTAACTCTTTGTTCGAAGACAATGCAGAGTATGGTTTCGGTATGGCTATAGCTGTGAAGAAGAACAGGACTACAATAGAGAATGCATTAAACCACATAATGGAGTGCTGTGATGATGAAAAAGTCAAAGCTGCTGCTGCCAAGTGGATTGAAACTAAAAAAGACGGAGAAGCTTCTAAAGCTGCTTCAAAAGAACTATTAGCGGTACTGACCGATGCTAAGGCGACTTGCACGGATTGTGCTAAAAGCATTAAGACAGTACTAGATCTAAAAGATTTCTTGATTAAAAAATCTGTCTGGGTATTTGGTGGAGACGGATGGGCTTACGATATCGGATTCGGAGGATTGGATCACGTTATTGCAAGCGGAGAAGACATCAATATCATGGTATTTGATACTGAGGTTTACTCAAATACAGGTGGACAAGCATCTAAAGCGACTCCTATTGCTGCAGTAGCTAAGTTCGCAGCATCAGGAATGAAGAACAAGAAAAAGGACCTTGGTTTGATAGCCATGACTTACGGTAATGTTTACATAGCTCAAGTAGGCATGGGAGCAGACAAGAACCAGTTTATGAAAGCCTTGATCGAAGCTGAGAATTATGATGGACCATCATTGATAATCTCATATGCTCCTTGCATCAACCATGGTATCAGAGGCGGAATGGGTAAAACTCAAGAGCAGACTAAATTTGCTGTAGAGACCGGATACTGGCATTTGTACAGATTTAACCCAGAGCTTAAGGAGCAAGGCAAGAATCCATTTGTTCTTGACTCTAAAGAGCCTACAAAATCATTCCAAGATTTCATCAGAAGCGAAGTAAGGTACACTTCACTTCAAAGATCCTTCCCGGCACTGGCTGAACAGCTGTTTGAGAAAGCCGAGATGGATGCAAAAGAAAAAATGGCGACATACAAAAAGCTTGCTGAGTAAGCATATTGCCGAAGACTTTGTCTTCGGCTTTTTTATTGGGGGAATTCCTAGAATTCAAGCCGAAGGAATCTGAGTCTTAATTATTTGATTAAAATTAGGGTATACATGTATTAAATAAGTATTAAATAAGCCGATACTGTTAATGTCGGGAGGTACTAAAGATGAGAATACAAAGAATCGTTAGCGAGTATCTAAATGACATAATAGTAAGAACCGCAGATAAGCCATCAGCAGATAAAGTAGCAGGACCTCAAGTGGTTACCAAACTGTCCGACGAGATTAAAGCTGGAATAGAAAATCAGGACGGAAATCTGGAAAGTGCAAGGTTTAAAATGCGCATGACACCTACTGATGTCATGAAAACATCGTCTAATAAACCTGAAGATGCCAAAGTTAAAGGAAAGCTAGAGTCATTTGAAATAGAGCTGGCTGGGGCTAAAGGAAAGAAAGTTCATGAGTTCAAGGCGACATCAGCTAACGATGAATTAAAGAGATTGCAAGAAAACATTATGAATATGTCAAATAATAAATCAGGCATTATGCTCTTGAACACGGAGGATATAGAGCTATTTGACGATCTTAAAGTGAATTTTAAGCTATCTGACGGAGAAGTCTTGACATTGCTCGACTATGAATACCTTGAACAAGAAGGAATTGAAGCAGTAAATTATAAAATTTCGATATCTGAGAATGACACGGCTGAGATTAACTTAAAGGATCAAAAATTTATGAGCGTTTCCCTGAAATTTGTGAATGAAACGGACTTGAAAAATGAAGTTATAAAAGAATTTTTGATAAAGAAGTTCGATGAAATACGAATAGAGAACGATAAATTTGAGGGAAGGTACTTTACATCAAAAGATATAAAATCAGAGATTGAAGTTTTAACCAGAATCGTAAAACCTGAGGATAGAAATATATTGATAAATGGAACGAAGATCCAGAAAGAAAATACATTTCTTGAGTTTTTCTATTTCGGAAAGAACAAGGGTGAATCGTTTAGACCTGGTCTTGGCAGCAAAGGGTATATAAGAGATGAGCAAATTGCATTAGATGTATATATCAAAGATTTGAGAAGTGGTGCAATCGCTGTAGGCTTGAGCAACGGCGTTTTGGCTTTCATATCACAGGATTCGATTAAAAGAATCAATTACGCTTATGATCAGCTTGCAGGCATCTATGCAATTCCATATCATATTGCAATTCTCAGAGTTTTAAAGAGTTCAGTTAAGTCAAATATGGCTGTGCTGATAATGATTAGCTTTATTCTTTTAATCATATACGCTTTTTTGAATAGCTAAAGCCGCAAGAATCATAAAAATGACTCTTGCGGCTTTTTCACACAGGCTTCCATGAACTTTTTAAGTTGACTATAAGGTTGAAAACCAGATTTGACTCACATGTGTGTTTAGGATCAACTGAAAAATATCCATGTCTGACAAATTGGAACCGCTGCATAGGTTTAGATTCAGACAAATAGGTTTCTGCAAATCCCCGTTTAATAACTAGGGAGTTCGGATTTAATTGATGTTTTTGTGCATCTTCTTCCATATCATTAGGTTGGTCATCAATCAGATAATCATAAATTCTAAATTCAGCTTCAGTGTTAATCTTTGCGCTTACCCAGTGAAGGGTGCCCTTAACTTTTCTTCCTGTAAATCCGCTTCCTGATTTTGTTTCAGGATCGTAGGTGCAGTGTATTTCTGTTACATCTCCACGGTCGTCTAATTTATAATCGTGGCATTTAACGAAATAAGCGCCCATAAGCCTGACTTCATTTCCCGGATATAATCTGTGGTATTTTTTTGGAGGGTCGATCATGAAGTCATCCCTGTCTATATATATATATTTTGTAAATGGCATCTTTCTATTGCCTAATTCGTCATTGTCTTGGTTGTTTTTAATTTCGAGCCATTCTAAATGGTCATCAGGCAAATTTGTTATAACCAGTTTTATTGGATCTAAAACCGCCATGCACCTTGATGCTTTAGGCTTTAAATCATCTCTGACAAAATGTTCAAACATAGCTATATCCACGGTACTATTTGATTTTGCAACTCCAATTTCATCACAGAAATTTTGAATAGCCTCAGCAGTTATTCCTCTTCTGCGCATTCCGGCTATTGTCATCAGCCGAGGGTCATCCCAGCCGTCAACCTTCTTTTCGTCCACAAGCTGTTTAAGAAATCTTTTTCCTACAATCGTCTTTGTAAGATACAATTTTGCAAATTCGATTTGTTTGGGAGGCTCTTTTTTAAAATCGTCGATATTTGACAAAACCCAGTTGTAAAATGGTCTATGATCTTCAAATTCAAGGGAACATAAAGAATGAGTTACGCCTTCAAGGGCATCCTCTATTGGGTGAGCATAATCATACATTGGATATATGCACCATGCATCTCCTGTGTTGTGGTGATATGCTCTTAATATTCTGTAAATTATGGGATCACGCATGTTGATGTTGGGGCTGGTCATGTCGATTTTCGCTCTTAAGACTTTTGATCCGTCATCGTATTTTCTGTTTTTCATTCCTTCAAACAATTCTAAGTTTTCTTCAACAGTCCTATCTCTGTATGGGCTATTTTTCCCTGGTTCAGTCAATGTCCCACGGTAAAGTTTGATCTCTTCCGGGGAAAGATCGTCTACATATGCCAGGCCTTTTTCTATTAATTCAACTGCATATGAATACATTTGATAAAAGTATCCGGATGCAAAAAACAGCCTGTCATCCCAGTTAGCGCCAAGCCACTCGATATCCTCTTTTATAGATTGAACATACTCGATGTCTTCTTTCACGGGATTAGTGTCATCGAATCTCAGATTGAATTTTCCGTTGAATCTTTTAGCCGTATTATAGTTCAATAAGATAGCTTTAGCATGCCCTATATGAAGGTATCCATTAGGTTCAGGTGGGAACCTGGTATGAACCCTGTTATCTGTGAATGTATTGTTTTTAATATCTTCCTCGATGATGCTGTAAATAAAATTTGATGACTTCCATATTTTGTCTGTACCCACGTTATCACTCCTGTACTTTATCTTTGTATCTATATGATTTTATCATAAACCATAGTTCAATAGTATATAAAAAGATCATTAAATTTTGGAATTATCAAAGGTACAGTAAAGATTGACATGTTAGAATTTTCGTTGTAATCGTTTGTAAAGTTTTAGACAAAATTTAATCCATTTTTTGTGTCAAATATACAATGTGATATTGATTACATAGTGTATAATAATATTGTATACAATATGTAATCAACTAATGATTTCTAATAAATAATTTCTGAGGTGAGTTTATAGAATATGGAGTTCAAGGATAAGTTAATCCAGGATGGAGAAGCAGTTTTAGATAACAGTGCCATAGAATCGAGCGAGAATGTCTTAATAGAAGAAGAAGTTCTATATATCAACAATGTTATGGTAACAGATAAACTTAAGTATATGGTTATGACAATGATGACTTTGTTTTTATTGATTTCATCTTTGGTATTCAATACCCCCTCAGAAATAATGTCGGGAATGAAGCTCATCATAGTATCACCTAGTACTCTTGTCACCGACTATTTTGAGATAGCAAACATAGGATCGTCATTGTTTAATAGTGCTTTAATAACAATGGTGGGAATAATAGTGGCCAGAGTCAACAAAGTAGAAATGAACGGTCCTATGATAGCGGCGTTGTTGACATTGGCAGGCTTTTCATTTTTCGGCAAGAATCTTTACAACACATGGGGAATAATGGCCGGTGTGTACACATATTCTGTTTTTAAAAAAGAATCATTTGATAAATACATAGTCCAAGCTCTCTTTAGCACAGCATTAGGTCCTTTGATCAGCTGCATAACATTTGGGATTGAGCTTAATCTTATTCAGGGGATTTTATTGGGCAACCTAGCAGGATTTATGGCAGGTTTTGTTTTGCCTCCACTCGCTTCTCATTTTCTGTTGTTTCATCAGGGATATAGTATTTACAACATAGGCTTTACGGCAGGGATTATAGGAATGTTCTTTATGGCGGCTCTTAGAGGTCTTGGATTTCAGACTGAAACGGCAGTTCATGTTTTAAGCGGCATGAATGAACCCCTTTCCATGTTTTTGATTTTAATGTTCAGTATTATGCTATTTATTGGATTGTTTTTAAATCAGTTTAGCTTTAAGGGGTTATCCGATTTATTTAAATTGTCAGGTAGACTTTCTTCTGATTTTGTATCCCAAGTCGGATTTGGGATAGTCTTGATCAATATGTCTTTACTTGGATTTCTGTCAATGTTTTATGTGATACTCTTAGGAGGAGATTTAAACGGTCCTGTAATAGGTGGGATTTTCACAGTAGTAGGTTTTGGGGCATATGGAAAGCATTTAAGAAATGTAGTTCCGATATTGCTGGGCGTATACATAGCATCTCTTTTCAATGTATATGACACAGCTTCCACAGTGGCCCTGCTGGCTGCACTTTTCGGCACGACATTAGCTCCCATCGCAGGTCATTACGGTCCGATACATGGAATCATTGCAGGTTTTTTACACATGTCAATGACCATGAACGTATCTTACCTCCATGGGGGAATGAATCTATACAACAACGGATTTTCAGGGGGCTTTGTAGCTGCGGCTCTGGCTCCGCTGTTTGAATCTGTAGGGTTTTTAAAAAATCGTGCTGACAATTACGAAAACCTTTATAAGTAGCATATAAAAACCTTATTTCTAAAAGGCTTCCCCCTTGATCGAAATAAGGTTTTTATATTTCATTTAAAGCTTTCGATGAGATTTTTAAAATATTCTTCTCGTTCCAACTTATAAATAAGCTTGTCTTCTATTAAATCCTTCATATCTGAGAGTTCCTGCAATTTTACAAAATTTGTTTCATTTTCTTTGATAAGCAAATCAATTTTTTCCAATTCACTCTCCAATTTGCCGATTTCGCTTTCAAGTGACTCATATTCTCGTTGTTCCTTGTAGCTGAGTTTTTTCTTTTCTCGCCCTGTACGTTGACCTTTGGTATCAATATCGATGTCATCATCAGTTGACAACAAAATAGAAGGTTCTATGGATTGAGCTTCTTTTATATCATCAAGATAATCGAAATAATTTCCTGTATGCAGGTTGATGATTCCGTTGCCGTCAAAGGACATGATTTTATTGCAAACTCTGTCTAAGAAATATCTGTCATGAGAAACGGCTATCACAGGGCCTGAAAACCCATCTATATAGCTTTCGAGAACACTTAAGGTATCGATATCCAGGTCGTTGGTTGGTTCGTCTAATATCAGAACATTAGGCGCATTCATTAGTATCTTAAGAAGATATAGTCTTCTCAATTCGCCACCGGATAAGTTAGATATCTTACTGTACTGTTGATCCGCCAGAATAAGAAAATTCTCCATCATTTGGGATGCGGTGATCTTTGCTCCATCAGCAGTGGTGACATACTCAGAAGTTTCCTTGATGTACTCGATAGCTCTTAGGTTAGGATCAGTATGCTCTGATTCTTGAGAAAAATAGGCAATCTTGACGGTCTCGCCTATTTCCACAGAGCCGGATTCAGGATTGATTTTCCTGTTTATCAAATTCAGCAAAGTTGATTTACCAACTCCGTTAGGCCAACAATTCCAATCCTGTCATCACTCTGAAAAGTATATGTAAAGTTATCAATAACTACATTATCATCAAAGGATTTTGTTATATTATTCAATTCTATTATTTTATTTCCTAAACGGCTGTATGCTGAGGTTATTTCAAGGATTTTGTTTTCAGTGATGCTTAAAGAATCTTTCAAAGTTTCGTACCTTTGGATTCTAGCTTTTTGTTTGGTAGTTCTGGCTTTTGCTCCACGTCTTATCCAAGCAAGTTCTTTTTTGTACAAATTTAACATTTTGTTTTCATTTGCTTTTTCAAGTGCAAGCCTTTCAGTTTTTTTATTCAGATAATATGAATAGTTACCTGGATATGAATAGAGGGAACCATCGCTGACTTCGATTATTCTCTCAGCTACTCGGTCTAGAAAATACCTGTCATGGGTAACCATCAAAAGTGATGATTTCAAGTTTTTAAGGTATGCCTCAAGCCAGTCGATCATTAGGTTGTCTAAGTGGTTGGTGGGCTCGTCAAGAATCAATAAGTCGCATGGCGTAATTAATGCAGAAGCAAGAGCTATTCTTTTTTTCTGCCCCCCAGACAGCTCAGATATTTTTTTGTCAAAGTCATGTATGCCTAGTTTGGTCAGTACTGTTTTAATTCGGCTTTCTACACCCCAAGCATCCAGCAAATCCATCTTAGATGTCAGATGCAGCGCTTCCTCACTTAAACTATCGTCATCTGGGTTCTTAGCGCCCTTTTCCAGGATTGTCTCATAATCTCTTATTACATCCATAAGAGGAGATCTGGTTTTTAAGACCTGCTCTATAACAGTTGAATCAAGATCGAAATCAGGATTTTGAGGGAGGTACTCAATTTTCATGCCTGAACTTTTTATAATCTTGCCGGTAGAAGATGTTTCCATACCTGCTATGATTTTTAATAATGTTGATTTTCCTGTACCATTAATCCCGATAAGTCCTACCTTTTCATTGTCCACAGTAAATGTGATATCAGAAAAAAGAGTTTTCACGCCATAACTTTTTGAAATGTTCTCGATAGTGAGCATAATTTTCTCCTAGCTTTTCTAATTTATTTGATATTTGAAAGATTTTATTTCATTTATATAATCTACAAGCTTTAGCTTGTCAAAGTCGTTTTGATGGTACTCGCCACATCTTTCAAATAGATATTTTGCAAAATTTTTCACGCTATAAAGACTTGATTCGGAACAACTGAGCATAATGATCTTAAGCGCTTCAAATAAGGCAAAGACCACAGATAAATCTGTTTTGCCATAGTGGATTATCTGATAGAAGGTGTCGTATAGATCTTTTTCAAAATTAAAGTCCTCATAAACTAGCTTGCCCTTGCAATCTTTAAACTGAATCGAAGTGTATTTGCCATCTGATTCGCTTATTTTGCTAAGCAACACACCAAGAATCTTTATGCAATGTATAGCTGTGTTTGGGTCGTTGATTCCGGGAGATATGGCTCTTAACGCAATTTCAACTATTTTTTGAATGGAAAACTTGTAGTCGCTTAGCGCCATTCTTTGACTCGTCAAGCTGAGACAGTTATAGAGCTTTTTATCGAAGTTATCCATTAGCTGACTTTGTTCTTTGTAGTAAACTGAAAAAAGATTCATGTTTTTAGCCATATAGTCTCCGATACAAGGCCGTACGACGACCTTGCAATCAATATTTTTAATTAAATCCATTATACCTTCAAAATTTATAAGCTCCAAATAACCTGAAGATGCTGAATGCACGTCAAAACTTTCAGGAAACTGGTCGGCATCAAAGACGTCGACTCTTTCAAATTTTTGTCTGTAATTCATTCCCGTTTCGATCATTTCATAAGCTTGGAGGTACAACTTGTTTATAAGTTTTGAAGCTTGAATGGAACCTGATACAGTATAAATAAATTTTATGAAGTATATTATGCATAAAATCGAATATATAACGCCTATCGTAGCTGAAATTACAGGTAAGTCTTGCATGGTGTCACGCATAAAAAGCAACGTGGTTATACAGTATAAAAATCCCCCAACGAATATTCCAAGAACTTTTATCGATACTTTATCTGTAAGAAAATTTTCGACGACTCGAGGCGAAAAATTAGACGAGTACATAGTCAGGACCACCATAATTGTAGAAAAAGTAAAAGTAGTTATGGTCAAAAGTGCCCCTGCGAGTGTAGCTAAAATGCTGCGGGCCAAATCAATATTTGTTGCAAACACGCTGGGGATAAAATCCATGAGAGGTAAATATCCGGTGTCGATGAGTATAGCGGTTGCCGCGAAAACCATAGAAATCAAAAGATGTCTGATAAGATAAATCCAGATTTTATTGTTTTCATAAATAATCTTTATTCTTTGCAGCATAAGACACCTCCCTAGATTTCACCTCAGATGCTACAGCATCGTCGGTCCCTTGCGCTCACCCGGTTTTTGCGGGTCAATGTGCTTACACTGATAGTATATCATAAATTAATGCAGAATATATCTTAGATGCCTGATAGATCGCCGGTTAAATTGTCAACTGGAAATCTCCCTATGTTGGGATAGTTAAGCATTTTAAAGTCAATTAAGAAAATAGGCATAGTTACACTTAATCAAGATTGAATTAAATCATAAATGCGAATTATAAAAGATTTTAGGGGTATAATATTACGATGAGAAGCAATTGGGAGTGATGATAAATGAAAATAGTGAAATATATGGCTGGCGGAACCATCATTATTTTTTTGATTTTAAGCGTTATACCATATTTGATAACAATTCAATCTGAGACATTTAACTTGGAAAAACCATATTACAACAGCATGTTCGTGGATGTAGCCGATACTAGGCTTCATTACAGGGTTTGGAAAAGCGAGGACAAAAGAGGAAATATACTTTTGGTTCACGGCTTGGGTGGATCCACTTTTTCATGGGAAAAAACTGCGGAAATACTTAATGATAATGGATACTTTGTGGTAGCAGTTGATCTGCCGGCATTTGGATACAGTAGCAGGGAGTCAGGTTTTGATCACAGCCAGGAAAACAGAAGCGAATTATTATGGGAGTTTGTCGATAAAATTGAAAATAGCCGTCTGATTGGTCACAATGTGAGTTGGACTCTGGTAGGTCATTCGATGGGAGGAGGAACAGTGGCAACTATGGCTGTTGCGAAAGAAAATAAGGTTAAAGAGGTGATCTTGGTAGCAGGAGCTCTTTTTAATAGGGACAGGAGCTTAACTTCACTGGTTCTAAAATACCCTCCAGCTTCAAAATGGATGGAAGTGCTTTTAAATAGGTTGTTAATAAATGAGAAACGAGTGGAAGAGATACTTTTATCAGCTTATGGAAGGCAACCTGATGAAAGGGAAGTGAACGGATATTTGATACCGTTAAAAATAGAGGGTACAGAGAGAGCGCTAGTCGATATGGTGAAAAGTGCCGGCAGCATAGATTTTAACAGCTATAAAAATATTTCTGTACCGGTTTATGGAGTTTGGGGTACTGAAGACAAATGGGTTGAGTTGGATCAGGCAGATAGGGTGGAGAGGATTTTGCCGCACTTCAATCTATATACAATAGAAGGTGCTGGTCACATGGCAATGGAAACCCATGTTGAAGAATGCACTGACATTATATTGAATTTAATTGATTAGAATTTTTGATTTTCTCCCATGATCCATGAAATCTTTTGTATGTTGTGTTAACATAAGTGTATCGAGACATAAGAAAGGAAGTATCGGTAGCGTGAGAGAAATAGTTTTGATAATTCTAATGCAGTTGATTTATGTTCCGGTTTTTACCCTGAGAACATTATTTTTAGTGAAAAACATGATAGGAATAGCATCTTTTTTGGGATTTATAGAAGCCTTGGTGTATGTGTTTGGGTTATCCTTGGTATTCAGCGGAGATCAAAGCGTCTTAGCAATGGTTGTTTATGCAGTGGGGTTTGGAGTGGGCATGCAGCTGGGTGGGATAATAGAAAATAAGCTGGCAATAGGATACAACAGTTTCATGGTAAATCTGGTTAATCGAGATCCGGAATTGATTGATAAACTAAGAAGTGAAGGCTTTGGAGTAACAGTTTATCAAGGAGAAGGCAGGGACAGCGTTAGATACCGTTTGGAGATTCTGACAAAGAGGAACAGAGAGGACGAACTTCTTGAGATTGTCCACGATTATGAACCGGGAGCGTTTATCATTTCATATGAACCTAGAAAGTTCAAAGGAGGTTTCATGGTTAATAGTATGAAAAAGAATCAGGATAGGAAAAAAGGGTTGAATTCCATAGTGAATAACAGCAAAAAAAAAGCTGATGATAATAATTTCAAAATTGAGAAGAATCCAAATTTTAACAAGGACAGCGTTAAGGATGAAGACGAATATTCAGAACAGTCAAGTAGTGAGAATGTAAATTTGAATGAAGCCCATGAAGACGAAAATTCTAATAATGATACCAAGTAATAAGAGCCTATGGTAAGTTCAGTGCTGGACAATCCATAGGTTTTTTAAAGATGTAAATAAATAGAATTCCATAGAGGCGCAAACTCTGATAAAATATATAGATATGATAACAAGGAGGAGAAATTTAGATGATATTCATGCACATGGCAGATCTGCATATAGGTAAAAGGGTCAACGAGTTCAATATGCTGGAGGATCAAAGATATATACTGAAACAAGCCTTGAGTATAGCTGAAAAAAACAAAGTGGACGTAATACTTCTAGCAGGAGATATATATGACAAGTCCTTGCCTCCTGGGGAAGCTGTTGCGTTATTAGATGAATTTCTAACTGATATCGCACATAATGGAATGAAAGCAGTTGTGGTAAGCGGGAATCATGATTCCCCTGAAAGGCTCGCTTTTGGAAGAAAGCTTATGCAATCAGAAGGCGTGTATGTTTCGGGTGTATTCAATGGTAAAATGAATATTCTAAGTCTGAGGGACGATTTTGGTTTAGTTAATATATATATGCTTCCATTTATTAAACCACTTCATGTAAAAAAGTACTTTCCAGAAAATGAAATTGATAGTTATACTCAAGCAGTCAAGACAGTTATAGACAATGCAGAGGTTGAAGATAAAATGCGCAACGTTTTGATAGCGCATCAATTTGTAGTATCATCCGGGGCTGAGCCTATGCGCTCTGATTCTGAAAACATATCAGTTGGAGGCTTGGACCACGTCGAGGCATCAGTTTTTGATATATTCGACTATGTAGCTCTTGGACATCTTCATCACCCACAAAGCATAGGCAGAGATGCTGTGAGATATGCAGGATCGCCATTAAAATATTCATTTTCAGAAGCTGGAGCAAAAAAAGAGAAAAGTGTAACAATAATTGAAATGAAAGATAAGAAGAATATTAAAATATCAAAGATCCCACTGACCCCTTTAAGGGACATGGTTGAAATAAAAGGACCGTTGAAGGATCTTCTGGATCCTGAGAACCACAGGCACCTAGGACTTGACAACTACATACACGCTACACTGACTGATAAGGAAGAAATTATTGATGCTATAGGCAAGATCAGAAGTGTATACCCTAATGTGATGAAAATAGATTTTGAAAATTCTCGGACCAAGACAGTTGAAGCTGATTCAGTGGCAAAAGATGTAACAGAAAAGACTTCTTTTCAGCTCTTTGAGGAATTTTACAAGATTAACAACAACGAAGAAATGGAAGATAAACAGAAGGAACTTGTAAGGGTTTTGTTGGAAAATATGGGGGTAGTCATATGAAGCCTTTAAAACTTAAGATGTGCGGTTTTGGTCCTTATGGAGACAATAAAGAGATAGATTTTTCTAAACTGGGACAGTCAGGTCTGTATCTTATAACCGGTGACACCGGTGCAGGGAAGACGACTATTTTCGATGCTGTTTGTTTTGCATTGTATGGAGAGGCGAGCGGAGAAAACAGAAAACCGGTTATGCTCAGAAGCGACTTTGCATCTTCGGATATGCCAACATTCGTCGAGCTTGATTTCATATACAAAGACAAAAAATATACAGTGACAAGAAATCCGGCTTATGAACGCAATAAAAAAAGTGGCGACGGAACAACAACCGAAAAACAAAACGCTAGTCTCGTATTCTATGAAGACAAAAATCCAATCGCTGGATATGATAAAGTCACAAATGAGATAAAAGAACTGTTTGGATTAGATAAAAACCAGTTCTCACAAATTGCAATGATAGCACAAGGGGACTTTTTGAAGCTGCTTTTAGATTCAAACAACGACCGCATCGACATATTCAGGAAAATATTCAATACAAGTGTCTACAGAAATTTTCAAGAGGAATTAAAGAGACTATCCTCAGGGAAAAGAAACGCCTACGATGAGATCAAAATCAGCCTCTTGCAATATGTGCAGGATATAATTTACTCTGAAGAAAGTCAGTTGGGTTATAAAATTGACCAGGTGGGAAGGGATATACATAAAATCGACGAGGTTATCAGTTGTTTGAATGAGCTGATAGAAGAAGATAAAACAGAAGAAATAAAACTTACGGAAAAAATGCATGGATTGCAGTTGGAATACGATAGAATTTCCGAAAAAATCTTGAAGGGTGAAGCCACTAACAAAAGGTTTGACTTGCTTGACGAGATGACTCAAAAGATAAAAATCCTTGAAGGGGAGAAAACGCTCAGAAAAGAAGAGTTGAAAAAAATAGAATCGGGAAAAAACGCCTTGTATCACGTTAATCCTGCTTTTGATAAATTCAACGCTGAGAACAAAAAGTTAAAAGATATTGTGGAGGAAATAAACAATAAAAATAACGATGTCCATGAACTTCAGCCTAAAGTGGATATTTATAGATCTGAATATGAGTACGAAATATCTTTAGATGAATGTCGACAGCAATTATCCACAAAAATAGCATCAATTGAAAGTCAACTTGATATCTACGATGTTTTTGAAAGACTGACAAATGAAACAAAAGATACAAAGGTATTAGTAGAACAAAAATTAGAGGAAGAATTTAATTTAAAGAATAAAAAAGAAGAGTACCTGAATAAAATACAAAGTGCTTTGCAACTTGCCGAAAGTTATAAAGATTTGCCTATAAAAATTGAAAAAAACAGTAGAGATTCGGAAAATTTAGCTAGATTTATTAAAGATATAAATAAAATTGATTCAGAAATGAAGATGTATAGAAGAATAGAAAATGATCACAAAACCCTACAAGATAAATATTTATCTCAAAAAGAATTGGTGGCAAAAAAAATAAAGGCATTCGAAGATTTAGAAGATCTTTTTCTGAAAGAACAGGCGGGAATAATCGCACAAAAGCTAGAAGATGGATTGCCATGCCCGGTATGTGGATCTGAAGAACACCCAAGGCCTGCATCGCTAAAAGACGAGGCTCCATCTGAAGATGAGTTGAAAGAAGCAAAAAAATCAGCCTTTGATGCCAAGGAAGAGCTATATGCAATAAGTGAAAGAGGATCGATCAAAAAGACAGAAAAAAACAAAAAGAAAGAGTCGGTTTTATCACTGATATGCGATGTGTCTGATAAAAAAATCGAAATCGACGATGCAGCAGATTTTATAGTCATGCAGAGGACCTTGGCTGAAAAGAGAAAAGAATCAATCAGAGCAGAAGAACTGCTTTTGAAAGATGACATGGAAAAAATTAAAAAATCAAATGAAGAAAAGCAAGAGAATGAAACACAAGTAAGCAAAATAGAAAAAATGCTTGAAAAGGCAGGCAATGAAATCTCCAGACTAAAAGAGTTTCTCAGTTCCATTGAAGGGAAAAAAGAAACGATTGAAAAACAGCTTGGATTCCCATCGAAAGAAGAGGCTGTAAAAGAATATGATCAGAATAGAAACAGATATACCCAAATGAAAAAAAACTATGAAGCTGCACAAATAAAGTATCTTGATAATAAGGAAAAGCTAGATAAGTACAAGGCTGTTTTAGCAACACTAAATAAACAAAAGGTTTCATTATCAAATGAAAAGGAAAAGCATCATATAAGATATAATGAAGAGCTAAAGAAGAGAGGTTTCGACTCAGAGGAAAGCTTTAAGAGTTGCCTTGTATCAGAAAAGGTTATTAAGGACCTTGAAAGAAGCTCCAAAGAATATTTTGATAAATTACAAGAAATTCATAATAATATTAAAACTATCAGAGAAGAAACCATCGACAAATCGAGAGTCGATATAATCGAATCAAGAGAGATGCTAGCCGAAATCATTGAAAAAAGAAAGGAAAGTGAAAGAATCTACAGAGATCTTTATAATCGTTTGAAAGGAAATAAAAGCATAAGGGAAAAACTTGTTAATCGCTACGAAGAGTATAAAAACAGCGAAACGGAATATGCAATGGTTGAGAATCTTTCAAGGACTGCCAATGGTGACCTTAAGGGCAAGCAGAGAATCAAATTTGAAATGTACATTCAAAGAGCATATTTCAGCAAGATCATAAGAGAAGCAAACAAGAGGTTTTCAAAAATGACTGATGGAAGATATGAGCTTTTGAGACAGGACGAATCGGATAACCTAAGAAGTCAAATAGGACTTGAGCTGGATGTAATGGATAATTATACGGGAAGGATAAGAAGTGTGAAATCTCTTTCCGGAGGGGAATCATTCAAAGCGTCTTTAGCAATGGCGTTGGGACTGTCTGATGTGATACAGAGCGTATCAGGAGGAATCCAGTTGGATGCAATGTTCATAGACGAGGGCTTTGGAGCCTTAGACAGCGAATCCCTGGAACAGGCTATCGATGTTTTAAACGCTTTGAGCAGCGGAAACAGGCTAGTGGGAATAATATCTCACGTAAGTGAACTAAAAGAAAGAATAGATAAAAAACTGATCGTCAAAAAAAGTGCATCGGGGAGTTATGTGGAAATTGTGGTTTGATTTTATTATAGGTCAAGCTCGATCGTTATATTATAAAACATTGAATAAACTAGAGAGTTTGTGGGTAAAAATCAGATATCGAAATTTAAGGAGATGAATTCATTGAGCTTGCAAGTTTATATCAATTTTGATGGCAATTGTAGAGAAGCTGTTGAGTATTATTCAAAAGTTTTTAAAACCGATAAGCCGGAAATCATGACATTTGGGGATGCGCCGGAGGATCCCGGCTTCAGTGTGCCAGAGGAGTCAAAGAATCTCGTTATGCATACCCAGCTCATAATCAGTGGAGACATAGTGATGTTTTCAGATACCTTTCCAGGCATGCCCCTTGTAAAGGGCAACAACATAAGTTTAACAGTGGTCACAGATGATATGGATGAAATTACTGAAGCCTTTAATCAGTTAAAAGCGGAAGGTAAAGTCGAGATGGAGCTTCAAGAAACATTTTGGAGCAAATACTACGGATCACTAGTAGATAAATATGGGATAACATGGCAATTTAGTATGTATGAGCATTAAATATCAAACAAAACCGGTGAATTTATATTGTTCACCGGTTTTGTTTGATAGCAACTGGATTTATATTGGAATATCTAGACAAGAAGGGCTACTTTACTGGAGTGTAAATGACATAATAAAAGTTGACCACTTCAGCACCAATTGACAGTGAAAAAGTTTACCACCTTGAAATATATTCTTGTAAGATTAAATTAACAAATTTTCTTACAAGGAGATGAAAGGTGTGAT